>Ga0214472_10000084_pt1 | contig 123327 bp, 147 predicted proteins | sample RVTome_6_FD_207662 | JGI IMG/M metagenome (GOLD analysis project Ga0214472, IMG submission 207662) | Soil microbial communities from uranium-contaminated site in the Upper Colorado River Basin, Wyoming, United States - RVT140D175 | ecosystem: Environmental > Terrestrial > Soil > Contaminated... | reverse complement strand
TGAGGCAATTTTGTTACTGACATCACCACAATACATTGTTTTGAACGAGGTATGTGAATCAATTTTAAATGTTAACAAGAAAATTTGTTTTGCAGCAGTTATAAATGAAAAGGGAAGAGTGTTACAAAGTAAAGATCGTATGGGAATCATAGACTGTATGCCAACCACAAAACAAGAGATGTTTTTCATGGAATATTCTCTAAGACAAAATATGAGAAAGGAATTTGATGAGGATTTTGGTGATGTAAGATATACGTATACCGAAAGAGAAAAGGAGACCCTGTTTACTTTTCCATTAGATAACCACCTAATCATAGTTGCGTGTTGTAGTGGTGTCAATCCCGTATCTTTTTCAAGAAAAATTATTTCAATAATAGACGAGTGTAAAATCAAACTGGATTTGAAAACAAGCATTGACGAGACGGCTAGAAAAAATGGTGGTGTATATGTAAATGAATGATTATACCTGTACTTGCTCATGTGGCTGTGAAAATCCATCTGATGAATATGTTTGTCATAATTGTAGGATAGGATTGTGTAAAGTTGGAATGAAAATTACATCTTGATACCTTTCGGGCCCGTTTTTACTAATTCACAAAACATCTACATCATGTAAAGTTACAAACCCATTATCCCCGATAATTTTTTTTATATCAGGAAGCATTGATTCAAGTTTTGCTTTTTCCTCTACAACTTCAATTAGTAATGGCATGTTTACAGAAATTCCTTCTATCTGAAAATTAGATTTTCCACGCTTGCCAAATCCTGCCATTCCAGTCCACACAGTTGCTCCAGAAATTCCATGATCTTTTAGCATATCCAATATGACTTGGAACGTTCGCTTACCTTTTACTTTGTCATTTTTCTTTATACGTACCATTAGACAAATCATTTTCATTGTTCTCATCTAGAGAAAACCCCAATTGATTATTGTAGTCATCAAAGCCCTTCCTCCAATTATTGCACCAATTGACAAACCTACATTTGCCAATATGTTAATTGCCATTAAACCATATTGTAAATTATCAAGTAAATTATTTGTCTCTAACGCAAATGCAGACATGGTTGTAAGAGACCCACAGAATCCGATTGCAATTAACAGGGCGTATTTCTCATCAAGTTCCCATTGCTGAGAAACTACTACAAAAATACCAAGAATGAAAGCCCCTAGCACATTTACTATCAAGACATTTAATGGTAGTGTACCAAATAGTAGCGGTGATTCGGTAATTTTGAATCTTAGAAATGTACCTAATACTCCTCCCACTGCTAACACAATTATTTCTAATCCTTTCATTTTTTGTCTACTCTTCCTTTTGCTATTTGGTAGACATTATTAGCATCAAAAGATACAGTTTTGGAAAGTTAATCCCACGGCTAATGTCATAGCCTATTTTGTAGGATTCTTATGAAATTATTAAGGTTTTGTTTTTATAAAAATTATTTTACTATTTGAAAAAACGTAGCACTATTAGTATGGAAACCTTTAGGCCCACAATTTTATACAATCTATGCAGGATTATCACGCAATAGTTTTATCCATTAATTCCAAGAAAATGTGAAAATGGCAAGAACTTTGTATGTGCGTGAGATAATCACAATTCTCAAAGATCCTAGATTGTGTCCTGCCTGTGAAAAAGATGATAAATTAGAAGAAAATGTCATATTTGAAAATATTTCTCATGGCAAAACGTTTCTCTGCACACGTTGTGAAGCATTAACCGTAGTTACCCATCTTAATCTTCGACGAGTTGAGCTAGCAACCAAAAAAGAAGACACGGTCATGCTAAAAGAGCCACATTACATTAGAAAAGTTAGTTACTAAATCAAAACCCTACTTATCTGAAGGTTAATAATATATCCGAATCTAGAACAAACAATTGGTTTGCACGCCAACAAACCTAGAAGGGCATTATCCAGCGATAATCCCTCTAGAAAGTTTCATACTGAAAACTCATAAATAACAAAAATATATTTAATTGATTTTACTTAAATGAGTTGTTAATTGGCTAGATTGGGAAATATCTTGAATACCCACGTGCTATTTTCGGACTAGAGCAGAGAAGCTCGTCATTCAGGTCTGAATCATATAGTTCTTTGACACCAATTGACTTCTATCTCTCCTCAAGTTTTGTATTGATAATCCTCTTTTTTCCTTTTTTCAAATAAACTAATTTGTTCTAGCTCTAAACATTTTACACAAATACTATTTTTATTTAAAGCCTAAATGCCAATAGTATGGCTTCACGAAGAAGAGGTTCAAGACGATCTAGAAGTAGAACTTCAAGAAGATCTGCAAGACGGAGTTCAGGTAGTAAAGCTGCAAGACGAGCCCTAATAGTCGCAAACAAACGAAAAAGCGAGCTAAAAAGAGCTGCTTTGAGAGTCCTGATTGCAAAGAGAGCACTAAGAATGGCAGTAATATCTGCTAACAGGCGAAGAACTGCATTTAGGCAAGCTTTAGTCCGTGCCCAAAGAGCGCGATAAACCCCGCACTCTTTTTTTTATTTTTTTTAAGAACCAAAAAAATCATCTTATTGCTCCTAGACAATTTGTGCATAAAGGAAATTGCTTATAATTTCTACTATACGCTTTTTAATAATTACTTAGATACCAAACCATGGATATCCATTCCCGTACAATTACGTTCTCTGTAAATCGTAAAACTGCTGAGACATTTGATGCAATTTTAAACATTCCACCAAAAATGATGCCAGATGCAATAAAAAGTAATGATGGATGGTGGTCATTTACTACCCTTCGTGGTCCAGCTAAACTAAAATTTAATGAAAACAGACAACTTGGCATATTAGATTATCAATTTATTGATAATGAGGCCAAGTGGAATGTACCAATGAGGGTGATTTCTAACGGGAATGATTCATCAGTAATTACTACTATCATCAAACCTGATGGAATTAGCGACCAATCATTTGATGAACGCATGATAGAAATAGAAAAAATTATGGAATCTATGAAACAAATCATAGAGCAACCTTAGACTATAATTTCTGAAACAAATAGAAATATAGACGTCCAAATAAAAAATCATACCTTAACCAAGCTGTTTTATCTAAACAAATAATATCATAACTGAACTAGTTTGAAAAAAATCAACCCCCTTGACGTTTTTTTATGGACTTTTCGTCGAAATGAAAAAGATGTAGTAAATCTATATGATTCTCTTTCTGATTTAATGAAGATTACAACTGGAGGGGACATGCTAAATTTTGGCTTTTGGGATAATGCCACTAGTACCCCTCTTGAGGCTCAGAACAACATGTGTACAATTTTTGGGAAAATGGCTCAATTAGCCTCTAATCAACGCATTATAGATGTAGGAAGTGGCATGAGTTCTCCTGCAATTCAGTGGTATTCTAATTATCATCCAGCTGAACTAACCTGTGTCAACATTAACTTTAAACAATTACAAAATTCAATAAAAAATATCACTAAATCAATTGACATTAAAAATAATGACACTAAAAATTTCGACTTTCTAAACTCGACAGCTACCATATTGCCTTTTGAAAGTGAATCCGTTGATCGCGTAGTGGCTCTAGAGTCTGCACAACATTTTAAACCACTGCGAAATTTTATCTCAGAATCTTATAGAATACTAAAAAAAAATGGATTGCTAGCTTTGGCTCTCCCAGTAATGATTGAGAAGCAAACCACACTTATGATGAAATTGGGTCTGCTTTCAATGACTTGGTCTTCTGAACATTATAGCATTGATTTTGTAACATCTCTCCTTAAACAAGAAGGGTTCAATGATATTGATTTACAAAAAGTTGGTTCAAATGTTTATGTGCCTCTAGCTAGATATTACACTGCAAATAGAGAATCCATTAAACCTAGAATATCTAGTCAGTATCCCTCATACGTTGAAAAAATTCTCTTTAAATCTCTTAACAAAATGAAAGAAGTCTCTCAAAAGAAAATCATAGATTATGTTCTTATAAGATGTCAAAAATAAAAAAATACTACAGAACAGTTTTTAATCCCATGAAATAAAAAAACGTATGAAGCGAATAGATGCAATGATTCCTAATTTGAAGCGAAGTCATGTAGTTGCTGCTATTATAAAAGCAGGAGCAGGTGGAATTACAGTAGCAGAAACAAGAGGATTAGGATCTGGTGAAAGACCCACTGTGGGAAAATCTAGAGGAACTGCAATGTATGTTGCAGAATACAATAGGACTGATACAATAACTACAATTGTAGAAGATTCACAAGTCGATGCTATCGTCAAAGCTATAATGGAAATAGTACATACTGGAGTTAAATCTGATGGGAAAATCTTTGTATCACATGTAGAGGAATCATATGATATATCTACTGGTCAAAAAGGGAAATTATAATGACCGGTTGGCAAAACACACCATTCAAAATTCAAGTCAAAGCAGGTGAAACAATAGCTTTTTGCATGTGTGGTAATTCAAAAAATGGTCCATACTGTGATGGTTCACACAAAGGAACTGGAATTTCTCCTACTGTGATAACTTATGATAAAGATACATCTGTTCATGCATGTGGTTGTCAACAATCAAAGAACAGACCAATGTGTGATGGAACTCATAAAACAATCAACGAATAAACTCTTCTAGAACTAATGAAGATTCATCCATAAATTATACAGTATTCACAATCGCAACTTGGTTGTTGCTTGGTTTTTGCAAGACATCTTTTATGCTGACCTGCCTGACACTGAACACAAACCTTTTCTAAATTCTCAACTGTAGAATATTTTTTTGATTGATCAAAACCAAAACCACCATCTTCAGGTCCAACCATATCGTAAATGTTACCCACTTATATTTTAGGATGCAGTAAGTGCTGTCAAGTTTATAACTTGAATTTAACCTAAATCTCAAATTTTCCATTTTAAGATTTTTCAGAGCTATCATCTAAATTCTTACTTTTTTCTTTATTTCTATCCCACATTCGCATAGTTCCCCTTAGCATAAAAAAACCAACTATGATAGCTATAATTCCTCCAGCAATAAATGCAAACAGATTTACAATTTTTTTCATCAAAGGCATAACACCGATTCAACCAACTTTGAGTTAAGTTTACACCCTCGATTCTCGAAGAAAAATTTTAGTATCTTCAATTGCGTACATTAAATTACCCTCGACTTTTTTTCGCAATCGTGGTAAATAAGAAAAACATAGCCATTTGGATTGGGATCTTAGGTGGAGGAATTGGATTTTTCCTTTTTTACGGATATGTGGCTGAACTAATGCGGTAGAATTTCTGTAATAATCGCTGTTTATTCAAAATGGAAAGCTATTACTTTTTAATAAAAAAAGTTGATTTATGCCTAGAATAATGACCCAGTCCCAAAAATCACTTGCAAATGTTTGTCTTTTTTGCGGTGAAGGTTTGAAATCACCATCAATGTGTACGTACTGTGGATTCAAATTTTGTGATGAGCACAAATCTCCAAATAGCCATCAGTGCATTAAAACAAGATATTCTGAATATATTAGAAAAAGTCTTGGGGCTCATCCAAATGTTTCCAAAGGAAAATTCATAATTGCCTGTGAGATATGTGGCTTTAATACAAAAAAAGGTGTCCCAATTGAGTACGCAGGTGAAGAATTAATTCAACACACCCAACTTGTTGGTTGTTCTGAGAAGGTTTTTCTTGATGAGGTAATAGATCTTGATAGCAATCTTCCAATAGAATCTGTTTCTAGTGATGGAAATAGTAATGAATCTATTAAACCAACCAGAACAGCTCCTAGCCCAAGCAATGCAACATCTAATCAAACATCAATTATTGATGAAATAATCAAACTATCTGCTCTTAAAGAAAAAGGAATGATATCCGAACAGGAATTTTTGTACATCAAAAACGAACTTATCAAAAAAATACAATGAATCAACTTTTGATATAATGAAATTCGAACTTATTAGATTCAACCGTAGGTTGTAAGCATAAAATTACAAACACAGAGATAACTTTTCCAATTTAGAATATCCCTTAGGTATCCTCACACTGAGATGCTGGGTGACATTCCCACTTTTTGGGCGTGAGGATGCCCCTTAATTCTCCTCTAATATGATTCCCCATGAACCTTGCGTTCTTCTTCTAACGCTTTCTTTACCGCCTCAAGCTCCTGCTGAGTTCTTCGTAATTCTGATTTTATTGAAGCCATCATGGAACTTGCCGCCTCGATTATGCTTTTTGGAGAATCTCTATTACCTGCAGTATAAATTTGTGATTCGGTAAATTTTAATTCCTTTTTTGCAGATTCTATTTTCTCATTAATCTCCTCATATTCAATCTGGAGTTTTGCAATGTCCCCTAATTTTGATTTACCTTCTTCAATTTTAGATTGAATTTCAGCAAATTCTGTTTTACATCTTTCCATTTCAGCTTTGAATGAATCAAATTCTGATTTTGTCTTTTCAAATTTCTCAAAATCTAATTTGATAATATCATGCTGTTTTTTTATTATCTCTAACTGTGTATTGGCTGAGGATATCTTGGATGATATTTCTTCGTATTCTGTTTTCATTGAATCTAACTCAGTTGTTTTCTCTTTAACTTCGCGTTTAGCTGACATTACTTTTGCTATGACTGAATCATATTCTTCTTTTACAGTTGTTAGTTTTTTTAAAATAGAGTCAAAAGATTCTGTTTTATCTTTAACTTCTTTTTTTAGGTGCTCAAGTTCCGTTTCAATTTGTTCTTTTTCAATCTCTTCTGGTTTTTTGATTGGTGGTGCTTCAGAGATTGTCTCTTCTCCATCTTTTTTAAAACGACTAAAGAGTCCCAAACTAATCACTTGAGCTTTTTGATTCCGGTAAGATGAACATTTCGTTCAACTTGGGCTATGTTTTTTGATAAACCGTAAGTAAAATCCCAGTCCCCCAATGATAAAGCCTGCCACAAACGCCAATATGCCAAGATTTGAATCTACTGGATAAATTGTTGGTGCTATAATTAACAACAGCGCTCCAAAGATTACCAGAAAAAAACTTCCTCCTTTTTTGGGTCTGTTATGTTCAGCATGAACCAAAACTAAATCATCCCATTAAAGATAACTCGCTAATGTTTGAGATACTTTTTTTCTACCAATATCTAAAATAAAAGGTCCAATTTTTGGGCCTCTATTTGTTGAAAGGATGATTTGATAAAGTATTTTGAAAAAGTCTTTTGGTTGTACATTATTTTTCTTTGCAATTTGATAAATTGTATTTTGTAGGTCATCTGGTTCATCATCAGCTCCCAGCAGAACTGCAAGCTCCGCTAAGGCCTTTTTAGTTGCATCATCAATTTGAACATCGACTTTTTCTTGCAGATCAAAATCGTCTGCATAATTACCAGCCATAGTTATCAAACCTTCAATTTGAGGCTCAGAATTTTTCAAAACGCCATAATCGATGAGCTTTTTCATCACAAGATCTGTTCTTTTTTCTTTGAATATTCTGCATAGCTCAATTAGTAACCTATAGCTGACATAGGGAGTCAAAGTCTTTGGGATATTTAGCAGGTTTACGTATTCATAAAGTCCTTTCATCTTTGTTTCTTTTGCAGGATTATCAATCTTGATTTTCCCAAAGAAAATATTTTCAAGCTCATTATATTCATCCATAAGCGATGGTATGTCTTCAAATCCTAACTCACGTGCCCCCGAAATTCTTTTGTAGAGTAAGAGGAGAATGCTTTTTGGACTCCCATACTTTAACCATTTCTGTGATGTGACTACATTTCCTAATGATTTTGAAATTTTTTTACCATCCTTGTCTAAAAACATTTCATACTTTACATGATGTGGATGAGGAAATTTTAGAATTTCATCTGCAACCCAGTCATTTACCTTAACTGAATCCATAATGTCCTTGCCGTATGCCTCAAAACGAATATCAAATGCCTGCCATCTTGCTGCAAACTCTACCTTCCAAGCAAGCTTGCCAAGATCCTTTGTAATGTCAGCCTCTGCCTCATGCCCACAACCCTTGATATTCTGAGACCCAACTGTTGCGTCTTTGCAGCGATATTTTATCTTCTTTTCATCAGAAATATACTCAAATGATTCTGTTGTGTAAAGCTTGTCGCAATTTGTACATACTGGGAAATATGGTAGATATTGTTGGAATTTTTCTTGACCAGTAAGTTCTGATATTTTTTCACCAATTTTCTTGCTGTTTTCTAGAATTGTATGAATCTGCTCCTTGAGTAATCCCTTCTCATAGGTGTCTTTTGCATGTCTAAAATCATATTTTATTCCAAGCTTATCAAGGCCCTCAAGCAAAAGGTTGCTCATATGCATCCCATACGAATCATGACAATCAAAGGGGTCAGGAATAGCTGAAACACTTTTTCCTAAATGTTCTTTTAACGAATCAGGAAACCCTTCTGGGATTTTTCGAAGACCGTCTAAATCATCCGAATATGCAATTAGCTCCGATTTGTAGCCAAAATTTTCTAGTGCAAGTTTTACCCCATATGCCCTAACCGCATCGCCTAAGCTTCCAATATGTGGAACCCCCGATGCCCCTAGTCCACTCTCGACTCTTAATAGATCCATATTTCGTCCAAGAGTTTTTTCTCTTTCAAGCAACTCATGAGCTAGCTTGTCAATCCAAGTTCCTTTGCCAATAATACTTTGTTCAGACATTTTTTGTCACAAGGCCAACTCTTTTGCCATGTATGGGCCTAAAAGGAAATATCCTAATTTTTGATAGTATTCTCTGGTACCCACCCCACTGATTACCAGTAATTTTTTTGAATCAAATTCCTCTTTTGCAATTTTTTCAGCTTCATTCATTAAATTTTTACCCAAACCAGAGTGCTGTATGTCATTTTTATTTTTCTCACCAATTTTTAATGACTTGCCATATACATGCAGCTCTCTTACAATGCAAGTTTCCTGTGAAATTTCCTTTCTATGTGCAATTTTACTTGGATGCCTTAATCTCAAAAAGCCATAGATTGTATCATTAGGATCTACATACGACAAAAAGACTTCACTTCCATCTGAAGAAGAATAATCTTCACGGATTAAACTCAAATGGGAGGAAAAATCACTTTTCTTTGATAATCCTGCTTCCCTGCATCTAATACATCTGCAGAAAAGATTTTGCTCTTTCAGGTTTTTCTGAACAATTTGGCGTAAATTGCCAAGTTTTGGGCCTGCAATTATTTCGCTTGATGAAATCTCTCTTTGTACCCTCATAATTCTAACCCATGAAGGAATCTCTTTTTTAATTTCAGTTAAAACCCTTATCATTTCTTGATCTGAATATGGTTTGTAAACCCCATCTTTGTAATCTTGGTATAGTGGGGTGCCTTCCAAAACTAGAGAAGGATAAATCTTTAACATATCTGGTTTAAAGCGCTCGTCTTCAAAGAGCATTTTAAAATCTGCAATATCTTCTTCTGGGGTCATGGTAGGTAAACCAGGCATCATATGTGCCACAATTTTGTAACCTGCATCCTTTGCTATTTGAAATGATTCAACAACATCAGAAAAATCATGTCCCCTGTTTACAATATTATAAACTCGTTCGTGTAAGCTTTGAACCCCAATCTCAACTCTAGTGACCCCGTATTGTAACATCAAATCAACATGTTCTTGTTTACAATAGTCAGGTTTAGTTTCAATAGTAAATCCGACATTTCTAATATCTGCATGTTCATTGTTGGCCTTTGCTTCTTCTAATGTAGAAGAATCAAAACCATTTAGTGCATCATAACAAGATTTAATGAAATTTTCCTGGTAATCTTTTGGCATGAAAAGAAATGTTCCACCAACAATTACCAGTTCAAGTTTTGATAGATCATGACCATAGGCAAACAATTTTTTTAGCTTTGTTACGATTTGCTTTTTTGCGTCATATTGATTTTCTATGGCATTAATGGTTGATGGCTCTTTTCCAGTGTAGCTATTTGGCGTGTTAATATCCACACCTCCTGGACAATAGGTACATCGTCCGTGAGGACATGCAAATGGTTTTGGCATGAGTGCAACTACTGCAACTCCTGATGCTGTTTTTACTGGTTTTCTAAGTAATACTTTTTGTAATTTATTATAATCAGACCCACTTACTGTAGATAAAATCTCATAATTTCTTGGTATTCTTTCAAGGGAGTATTTTACACAGATTTTTTTGATTTCTCTTTTAACCTCCTTTTTGTTAGGCGCTGTAACTGTGAGCAGGTTTTGTGAGATTTCAGAACATGCTCTTGAAAATATTGACTCTGATTTTTGCATTATTATTATTATGATTAAAACCGGTCATAAATTCTTTAAAGTGGTGCTCAAACTATGACACTTACCTTCTTCGTGATGGTCTTCTTTTTGAAGCTCGTCTCTTTGTTCTACTTGTTGCCCTTTTAGTAGATACTCGTCTATTCTGTGATGACCTCTTCTTGGCAGTTCGTCTTTTTGCAGCAGATCTTTTCCTCTTTACGACTCGTCTTTTTGGTCTTTTCTTTTTGGTTTTACGTTTTGACTTTTTCGTGGTTTTTGGTCTTGATATAGAACTGCCTGGATTTGTCCCCGTCATTCTTACCTTCAAATTTTTTAATTGCACTAATTCGACTTTGGCATTTGTACTTTGACTGAGAAGATCTTGATTTATCGCTGGAAAATTTTTACCATATTTATCATAACAGTCTTTATGAAAAACTCTACCTTTTTCGTAGATCATGTCTTCACTAATAACCCCTTTGTTACACACTACACAAAATGTCACAAAAGGTTTCGCCGGTACCTCGCTGACAAAACTTTCCATCATATCTGAAATCAAGACTTTATCTTTAGATGACATACAGCTTACACAATTCTAATTCTCGTGTAATTAAAGATTTTTAGATTCAATAAAGTCGGTTAATCCTAAAAAATGAATTAAAGCAAAGAACCATCTTTACTCTACTTTCATATCTTTATTATTTTCTGCACTTGGGTCGTGACTTGATGTGTTTTCACCAGACTTGCGCCCTCGCAATTCTCTCCTATAATCCATTTTAAGCCAAATCGGTGTAATTATTGTAGTAGCAGCTACCATCAGCACAATCGTAGAATAAACACTAGAGGTTAGAACTCCTGCAGACAATCCAACTCCTGCAACTATTAATCCAACTTCTCCTCGTGAAATCATCCCTATCCCTACTCTCATTCCCTGAGTTCTACTTTTAAGAAAAATCCAAGCGGGAAGCCCACATCCAAACAACTTTGTAACTACTGCAATTACAATAATTATTCCACTAAGAATTAAAATTTCCATATCGATTCCTCTAAAATCTACTTGAGCCCCAATTATTGCAAAGAACAGTGGCGCAAAAATTAATCCAATCTTGCTGATAAAGCTTTCAACTTTTTCAAAAACCTTGGTTGTCGAAAGCGCCATTCCCACTGCAAAAGCACCCACAATCGGAGACAATCCAATGGAACCAGCAAGAGCTGCAGCACCAAAAAATGATGCTGTTACAATTCCTTCAACACTTCCCTTTGCTTTCCACAATCTTGGTGTGATAATTCTTGGAATAACAATAATTGCTACAATTAGAATCACAGCAAAGAAACCAAGTATCTTTAGAACTGTAAATGTAACATCAAGAACCTGCACATTTGTAGCATCTCCTCCAAGAGACGTAACAACTGAGAGAATAGCAATTGCCAAAATATCATCTACTACTGCGGCACCAATAATCAAACGAGCCTCTGCAGACTTTATCTTGCCAAATTCTGATAATACTTGAACTGATATTGCAATACTTGTTGCTGTAAGTGCAGTTGCAATTAACAGTGCTTGGAATAAATCAAATCCAAATATCTGAAAAACAACTAGGCCAGCAAAGAATGGAACAATTACTCCCAAGGTTCCAACTGTAAATGATGCTTTGCCTCCTCTGAAAAATTCTTTTGGTGTCATCTGAAGACCTGCCATAAACAAAATTACAATTGCACCAATCTCTCCTAGAACTCTTATCTCACTACCTATCTGAAGCAGTGGTTTGCCATCAAAGACTAGAAAAGATCCTAGAGCAAATGGCCCAATAATCATTCCAGCTAAAAGCTCCCCCAAAACAATTGGAAGTTTCATTCTAAGGAAAAGCTCTGCCATTAATTTTGCAGCAAAAAGCAAAATTCCGACACCTATTATGATCTCAATAAAGTGAGTCTCAGCTACCAAATGTATTCCCTGTTTTAGGTGATATGAGCGAACAATATAAGGCAGTTATTAGTTGAAAATTATCTCAAATTAGTCTAATAGATTATGCAATCCTTTTGGAATTTATAAAGACGCCCTCTTTGTTTGTAATGTTTCCAATTTCCTGACTCGCAATTTTATGTTTACGAAAAATAGATTTTATTTTTGTAGCCTGCTCTTTTGGTGCAACAACACAAAATCCAATTCCCATGTTAAATGTCTTGTACATCTCATCTGTTTTTACTCCGTGCTCCTGCATTAATCCAAATATTGGAGGAGGGTTAGGCATACAATCCAAATTAAAACCAGTTTTTTTTAGTCGTAAAAGTTTGGTAAATGCCCCACCAGTAATGTGTGCAAGACCATTTATCTTACATTTATCAAGCATCTCCAAAACCGGTTTTACATAAATTTCAGTTGGAGATAAAAGAGTATTTCCCAAAACCCCCACACCTTTTATTTTATCTTTAATTGAATACTTTGAAAGCAAAACCTTTCTTGCCAACGAATATCCATTAGAGTGCAAGCCAGTACTTTTTGCACCAATTATTACATCTCCTGGTTTAATCGAATTTCCTAAAACCATTTGTTTCTTTGAAAGAAGACCTACTACCATTCCTGCAAGATCAAAACCAAAACCCTTTCCAGCAATTAGGTCTGGCATGATTGAAGTTTCACCACCAACTATTGGAACTCCAGCTTTTTTTGCACCCTTTGCCAATCCCTCAACAATTTTTTTGAATATTTTTTGATCGTTTTTGTTTGCTGCAATATAATCGACAAATGAAATTGGAGTTGCACCGACGCAAATGATATCATTAACATTCATTGCCACACAATCAATACCTACCGTATCGTATTTCTTCATCATGTTTGCAATCATTACCTTCGTGCCAACTCCATCGGTATGAGTTGCCAAAAGATTGCCTCCAGAAATCTCAACAATTCCAGCGTAATGGCCAAACCCATACGCAATTTTTGCTATTTTTGAAAGGCCGTGAGTTGAAGAAATGATTTTACCTATTGCGGCCTGACTTTGTTTAATTTTTGTGACATCTACTCCTGCGCTTTTGTAGGTTATTGCCATAAATTGTACCTGCCTGATGCGAGGTTGGGATTTTGGTAATATGAATTCAAGTCAATCAAAATACTACATGTACATTCCTGCGTCTGTTTTCCTATCTTCTGAATATTTTTCAGAAAGTTCTTTAAAATCGGCACCCAGTTTTTCTGTTTGTTTTTTAAGGTCTTCAATGTCAATATTTGTTTGATATGCTCTATTTACTGCATCAACTAGAGTTGCAGCAGCTAAAGGGTCTGGCTGCGTGTGGTTTGCTTTTACAAGAAAAGACACTCCTCGAATTTCACGCATCATACACTCATTGAGAATTCCTCCTGGCATTCCAGTAATGAACCCCTGTCGAATCATACTGATTCCCTTATCTTGCATTATTCTGCAAAGATCTTCTTCTGCTGCACAATATGCTTTATCATCATGACTATCACTTGCAACACCATCTAGGATTACGATCTCATGGGATCCTTTTTGTTCTGCCCAATCTAATATTGCAGCTACCAATGTGTACAGACCTTCCATTCTTAACGTGATCTCACAAATTATTGCACAAATAGTTCCTTCTTTATTTGAGTAAAAACGAAATGGATGTCTTAACATTCCATGAATAAAAACAGTTGATGGTGGCAGGTATTTTGATCTCATGTACGCAACCTCTTCCATTTTTAGCTTTTCAATAATATACCCAACAGATATTGGACCTGCCAGACCTGCACCAACAAATCCAGCAAATATAATTGGAGCGTTATAATCTACTTTTTTTATCTCAAATACTTCGGCTTCTGGAAATGCCCCTTGTTGCATTCATTACGTCAAATTCTTGGGTCTAATTACTTTTATCAATACGATAGCGCCATCATTTCTTTAGAATTTTCTAGCTTGATCTAATCCTTGTTTTGAAAACTCTCTGTATTCACCATTTATTTTGAGCTTAAAAAATCATTATTTAGTCCATTTTAGGCATACTTTTTAATTTAATTTTTTTACTGTCTTTGCTCTAATTATGACTGTTCTTAGATAATCTTTCGCTGTTGCATCTGATACTCCCAAATTCTTTGCTCTTTGATATAGGGCCTGCTCATCTCGTTGTCTTAGATATATTTGTAAAAGTTGATTCAATCTATGTGATCTTCTCTCATCTGCATTCATATGGATTCATCTTTTACACTTGTTTTTTGCATAAACAAATTCAACATTGTCATGCCTTTGTCAGTGATTGAATAGATCATATTCTGCCCTACTGATTTTTTTTCAATAAAGTTATAGTCAACACAAAGGTGCAGATAGTTAAGAAATGATCTTTTCATTCGTATTTTGGATTTTGAGTACAGATCAGAAAATGTCATGGACTCGCCTCGTACCTGATATAGTAGCTTTAGAAGTGACAAGGTGCTAAAATCTCGTGTTCGCGCTCTTACTGCATCTAAGATCTGCTCATCGCGTTTTATGATAAAATCCCCAAATTGGTCTGCTACCTCGACTGGAATGTAAGTTAATCGCGCTCTCATCATACGGTATTGGTACCGTACTTTACCTTATTAACTTTGAGATGAAGCTTTGTTGAACTATCTAGATTCCTTTTTTCAACTAGGATGGTCTGATATTTGATCGCAGGTCAGATCTACTTAGATTGTTATGGATGAAGCCCCAAGAAAAAAAATATTATTTGGATTTAGTCTTGTCCTCTACTCCAAACATTGGACTGCGTGATAATACCTTGTACATCAAGAAGACTAAGAAAGCAATAATTACAAAGTCAATTATATTTGCAATCAGGTCTCCGTAGGCAAATGTTGATGTTACGCCAGTTACAGAGTTTGTTACGCTGTAGGATAATTCTTTCAAACTTCCTGACGGTAGGGCCAGGCCTACTAACGGATTGACCAAGTCGTTAACAAATGCTGTTATCAACTTTGAGGAAGCTGCACCTATAACAAATGCAATGGCCAAGCCAATTATTCCAAATGTTTTGAGAAATTCCATGAATTGTTGCATCAATGATTTTGGTGGAGGCTGTGTGTCAGACATTTAAAAACAAGAGAAATAGACTCTATTTAAACTCCATGAAAAAATCAAAATAATCTAGTTATCCAAAATTCAGATTTTGATAAATAAATATATTTTATTTTTTCCATAACTCGTTTCTAGCTCAGAATTAAATTGGAATTACTTTGATTCGTTCAGCCCTTAGAGTTGGTGCAATTGAAGGCAACGATGCCCACTGTAAAACATTTTTTGAATCATTGCCTACTCCTGAAATGTTTTGTAACATTACTGGTAAGTTATGAACAATTCTAACCGATGTTCCAGGATCTTTTACCTCTCCATTTTCAATAATTCGAATTCCACTTCTCGCGGTACAAGAAAAATCTCCTCGAGTTGGGTTGACGGCGTATGTATACCAGAGCCTTCCAACTAACAACCCTTTTTTGGTATCTTTGATGATTTCGTCCCTACTCATCCCATCCCCCAAAATCCTTATGTTATGTGGTGCAGGTACAGGAATGGGTTCTGCACTTCGACCCATCGGAGAACCTATTCTCGTTGCATTTCCAGAGGGCTCTTTTCCTTCTTTGTAGGCATTAAACAAATCAGAATAAAGCCCTCGGAATACTCCGTTTTCAATTAACGGTCTTGGCTTTGTTGCCAAGCCTTCGTCATCAAAAATCTTGCTGCCAATACCTTCAGGTGCATGTGCATCATCAATCAAATTAAAATTATCAACTGCAATTTTAGAATCAAGCTTGTCTGAAAAACAGCTTTTCTTATCACAGTAAGTTTTTAGACTAAAGTTTGATGCAAAAACAAAAGCTAATAACTCTCCCACAGAATATGGATCAAAAATAATACTGTATTCACCAGCTTCTGGTTTTTGTGGATTGATAGAACCAACACACATCTCTGCGGCATCAAACCCTACTGATTTAGCAGAAAAAGCATCCAAAGTGCGACAGCTTGCTTGTCCAATTCCAGAAACTGGTGAACTTCCTTCCTCAGAATCAGCATTAATGGTTCCAGAAATGTAAGTTGCATCATCAGCGCAATTCAGACCATTTGTATTTGCAATCTCTACATTTTCTGAGACTACATTCAGTGACCCAGTAATGCTAGATACTTTAGAATGAGAAGCAGCATTAATCATAGTTTGGGCAATGTCAGCTGCTTGGGTTCCAGTTATTTCAACTAGTTTTTTATCATAAAGTTTTTCAATTCTAGTTAATCCATTAAATTCAGATGGCAACGCCTTCCAGAATTCTTTAGGCTTTGCTAGATTAGATGAATCTAAAGCCAAATCTACAATTTTGACTGCGTCATCAGGATTGCTTGTACCAGCTGAAGAAATTCTTTTTTGATTAATAACACGTACTCCAAGGTTTTTGTCGTAGTTTTGTTTTATTTCAGCAATTTCTGAATCTGTAATTCGAACAGTTAAGATTTTCTTTTGTACAAAGATAGCTTCACACTCTTCAATGTGTAAATTTTTTGCATGAGAAAGTGCCCTATCACAGGCAGACAATTAAGATCGCCTTGGATTTTTGTATTTGTATTTGTCGATTTTTATTAGTTCAAAATAAGAACCAAATCTTTTAGCATCAACTGTATCAAGCTCATCTTCATACTCATTCTCATTTTCAAATGTTCTCAAAATTTGGTAATCGGTGCTTCGTTGCGCAGGGATGCGATTTATTTCACGAACCATACGCCTAATTTCCTTTGGTTTGAGAAGCTGCCCGTGTTGAGCCCCAGCTGAAGTCGAGATACTTTCGTTAATCAAAGTCCCCCCAAAGTCATTAGCGCCCCACATTAGCATTAGCTGTGACATCCTTTGGCCTTCTTTTACCCAAGACATTTGGATATTTTTGATATAGTTATTGAGCATGATTCTAGCTATTGCATGCGTCAAAAGTGCATCATTTGCGTTAGCTCCTTGTCTAATTCCTTGATGCAAATCATGCTTGTACATTGGCGCTTCATGATAAATGAAATTTAGTGGAACGAATTCAGTAAAACCTCCAGTTTCTTTTTGAATCTCACGAATCTTTGCAATATGTTGAACACGGTCATGTGGGCTCTCAATATGGCCAAACATCATAGTTGATGTTGTTCTGATTCCTAGCTTGTGTGCAGTTTTAATAACATCGATCCAGTCTTTTACACTTATTCTACCCGGAGATATTTTATCTCTCATAGTTTGATCTAAAATCTCAGCCGCAGTACCAGGAAGTGTATTTACCCCTGCTTCTTTTAGTCGCTCAAGATACTCTTTTACTGAAATCTTCGACCTGGTTGCTCCATACAAAACCTCTTCAGGAGAAAACCCGTGAATGTGAATATCTGGAATCTCAGCCTTTATGGCACGACAAATGTTCTCATACAATTCCCCATCCATGTCTGGCGGAATTCCAGCCTGAATGCATACCTCAGTTGCTCCAAACTGATGAGCTTCCTTTGCACGCCTAACAATTTCTTCAGTTGGCAAAAAATATCCTTCCTCTTCTCTAAAGTCTCTGCTAAATGCACAAAATCCACATTGCTTGATGCATACGTTTGTAAAATTGATATTGCGGTTAATTACATATGTTACACAATCCCCGACTTTTCTTTTTCTAAGTTCATCAGCTACTGCCCCCACTAGATGAAAGTCCATTCCTCTTGCTTCGTACAACCTTGCAGCTTCCTCTGTAGTGATTTCTTTTTCTGAAAGTGCACGGTCTAGTGTAGCAGCTATTTCTGGATCCGCATCTTTGAAAAGCACATCTAAATTACTTAGCGCCAATAGTTTTCTCCAACTAAATTAGTCCCATCATTGATTTCAGACATTTTTTCAACAAGTGATGATTCTACCATGGAAAAAAATTCTGGGTATACAGGATATCTACATTTTAACTCATAGCCTGCATTTTGTGAATTAACCTCAATATTTTTTATTTCAGGCCAGGAAAACTCTGGATTTACATAATCAGGAGTTAGTGGAGATATGCCTCCCCAATCGTTAATTCCAACAGAGAGAAATCTTTCATATGATGTAGGGGAAAGATTTGGAGGAATTTGCAAATTTATCTCAGGCATTATGATTCGAGTCAATGCAACCATTGTCTTAAAGTAGTTTTCCTCAGCTGACGGATGTTCTTTCATTATGGTGTCAGGTTTTGGATGAAAGTTTTGCAAGATAATCTCTTGAATGTTTCCATATCTTTTATGAATCTCCTTGATCGTATAAATGGAATCAATTATCTCAAATGGTGTTTCCCCAATTCCAACTAGGATTCCAGTTGTCATGGGAATGCCTAACTGTCCTGCGTTTTCTAATACTTTGAGTCGCTCTTTTGGATATTTGCTTGGAGCAAGATGATGTGGCATCCCTTTTTCTGTTAAGCGCTCACTAACATTTTCAATCATGAGGCCCATACTGACATTTGATTTTTTTAGTTCTTTTAGCTCATGCTTTGTTAAATTTCCTGCATTTGTGTGAGGGAACAATCCTTCTGCTAAAGCAATCTCTGATGCAAAAACAAGATATTCTACGGTGTTTGCAAAGCCATTTTCTTTGAGCCAACTTCTTGCTAGCTCAAAACGTTCCTCTGGGCGCTCTCCTGTAACAAATAATGCCTCAACACATCGATGTTTTTTTGCAAGTTTAGCAAGATTTTGTACATCCTTTATTGACATCATTGAAAGTTTTGATTCTCCAGGATCTGCTTTGTAGGTACAATATGTGCAGGTGTCGCGACACAGATTTACTAAATTAAAAAATGCCTTTTTTGAAAAAGTGACTATATCTCCATGATTTTTATTTCGCAAGATTTTTGCAGTCGCAAATATCTCTGCAGGCTCATACTTTGCAATATTAAAAATTTCATAAGCTTCTTCTTTTAGAATTTCTTTTCCCTCTAAAACCTTGTTTAGAGCATCACAATTAAGAGTAAGCCTACTCAACACCTGAAATACCTTGAATCCAAGTATTTATTCTTGTATCGTGTTTAACCTGAATCTGGTCTTTCATCTAACTTTACAACTAAATTGGTGACTCTACCATCTCTTAGGATCTCTAAAACCATTTCATCTCCAACTGACTTGTAGCGCTGAAGATGAATCAATATATCATCGATTTTTCGTACAACGTTTCCATCAACTGATAATACTACGTCACCGCCAATAGGATATTCAATACCATCAATCTCTTTTGTTTCTGAAGACCCCTTTAGTCCTGCTTTATCTGCAGGACTTCCCTCAACAACATTGATAATAAGAAAACCTCTTGCATCAGTTAGATGAAGTACTTTTGCAAGATCAGGATTAATGTCTCGTCCTGCTATTCCAACCCATGGATGATGATAAGTTCCATCTGATATTAGCTTGGGCACAATCTTTGCAATTGTATTTGATGGGATAGCAAATCCTACTCCAGTAAATTCTCCTGTTGTAGATTGGATTGCTGTGTTTATCCCAACAACTTCTCCCCTTGAATTAAGAAGTGGACCTCCAGAGTTTCCAGGATTAATAGCCGCATCAGTTTGAATTACATCAGGAATTGAAAAACCAGATTCTTGTGGCAATAAACGTCCTAACGCACTGACAATTCCTGAGGTCATTGAACCCGAAAGACCAAATGGGTTTCCAATTGCAGCAACCTGCATTCCAACCTTCAGGTTTGAAGAATCACCAATTAAAAGTGGTTTTAGCAACGCGGAATCTGCATCAACTCTAATTACAGAAATATCAGTAGCTGGGTCTATGCCAATCACTTCTGCATTATAGGAACGCCCATCAAGAAAGGTTACAACGACTTTATCAGAATTTTCCACTACATGCGCATTTGTAATTACATGTCCATTTTTATCAAAAACAAATCCAGACCCAACTCCGTTTGTGGAAACTACTTCCTCAGATCTTTGAATGTTAACACGTACTACTCCTGTCTCCGATCTTTCAAAAATCTGAATTAAAGAAAGATCTTTTCCAAGAGATAGGGGAGTTTCCTCACCTACAGTACTTGGGCCATGCCCATTTGAAACTATTATCTCAGGAGGACTAATTGAGGGCGGAGGAATCATCACAAAGGCAAATACCAATAAAATTACAGTGGCACCTAGCATACTTCCAACTATAATTCCTGATTTTTCCATGGAATTAGAATAACTTTGGTTTTATCTATAACCCTTACTACACAGTAATTGAATTAGTAACGTGTTCTTTCATTGAATAGCTTCTACCCCTCCACGATACTGCAGTTTTAGTCTTTGCCTGTAACATACCCATCAAAAATCCAGCTACAACAATGAAGCTACCAGCAGGAGCAAGTAACGAGTAAATCCACTTAATTTGTAATCCTTTTGTAGCATCTATTATACCTGCAAAATAAACAAGACAACAAGCCAATATCGAAGAAATAAGCAATATAGTAAACGAAACTGTTCTATCAAAAAAAATCATCGAGTAAAACAAAATGGGAAATGGCATAAAAAGTAAGAACAAGACTGCAACGAAAATTCCAATTGCTATGGTGTTATTTTGAAGATATAATGGAATCATCAATCTCTTAAGACCATTCCAAAGAGTTGACCAATTCCTAGCCCATACGGCTTCCAATAGATGTTCTCCACGTACCATTTTTAATTTGAATCCTGATTCTTTTACCTTTTTTCCTAGAGCTCCATCTTCAATTATTTCATGTTTTACTCCTTCATGTGTTCCGATTGCTTCATACACTGCCTTTTTGATAATGAAAAAACTTCCAAAAAAGTAACCCGTTTTTTTCGAAGGATCATTAACCCTAAGAGCTGAAAAACGTGTATGCAAAAAAGTAGAAAGCATTGGGAGTGTAATCTTCGTCCAATTATCAAGACACAGCATTTTTGGAATTACTGTAAGTGCATCAATCTTCGTTGATTCCAAATGTGCTACGGCAAGTGATATAACATTTTGCGAATATTTTGTATCTGAATCAGTACAAATCAAAAGCTCTCCAGTTGCTTTTTTATATCCTTCCATACATGCCCAATTTTTCCCTATCCAATCTTCTGGTTTTGGTCTTGCACTGACATGAATTATTTTGGGATGTTTCTCAGCATATTTTTTTATAATATGCCCTGTAGAATCCTCTGAGGAATCATCTATTACTACAATCTCATAATTTTGATAATCTTGGTTTAACAGCGAATCAAGGCATTTTGAAATAAAATTTTCTTCATTTCTTGCAGGAACTATGACAGAAACTTTTGGATTGATATGATCCTTTGAATTAAATTTATCCAAATACGGGGTATCTCTAAACGAAATTAACATGGATTTTATTAAAATAATCCACGCGCCTGATACTCCAATTAAAATTGCTGCAAAAATGTAATTGATAATTTCTACAATTGGGTACATGTAGTTATTGCTCTGCTTCTTTTTTTATTGCCTGAAGAGCTTGCTCTGTACCACTTTTAACATGTTTTTTAATCATCCCTGTAAACATTCCCATCATTCCTGATAGTTTCATATCCCATATTGCTTCAAGTAATACTTCATCTTCAAGCGGTTTTAGACTAATTGTCTTTGTTCCTTTGATGATACCTTCAGTGAATAAGATCTCAATCCTTTCTTTTGGGAAAAGCGTAACTTCCTGTAAACACTTTGAATCTCTAAATGCTATAATGACTTCACGCTTGATTTTATTATCTTCCTTGGAAATGTTATGAATTTTTTTAGTGCCCTTCCAGAACTTTGTTTCATTATCTAGGTCTGAAACAATTTTCCATACTTTATCTACAGATGATCTGATTTTTGTTGAAACCTTGATTTGAGTCATGATGACACTTCAAAAATAATGAAATATTAGTCTTCATTTTTAGAAATTAATTTTAACTGGTCACAAAAACAATGGTTATGACAATTTCATATGAAGATTTTACAAAATTGGATCTTCGAGTTGCTAAAATAGAGTCTGTTGAAGCAATCCCAGGCAAATCGAGGATTGTTAAGGGAGTAGTTGATCTTGGTTCTGAAAAAAGAAACGTAATAATTGGAGGCGCAGAATTTTACAAGCCTGAGGATCTTATTGGTAAAATAGTAATTGTTGTTGCTAATCTTGAACCAAAAAAACTTGCAGGAATTGAATCAAACGCAATGTTACTTGCAGCTGATGTAAATGATAAACCCTATTGGCTTACAGTAAATGAGGATGTTCCAACTGGAACAAAAATAAAATAATTATCCGATACCTGGGCCTTCTTTCTTTATCTCTACTGGCTGCTCTATAATTTTTTCATCAAGCTCCTTAGTATCAATTTTAATCCGTAGAATTTTTTCAATAATTTTTAAAATATTACTTGCAGCTTTGTATTGTGGTGATTCTGCATCAACAATTTCGCCAAAAAGACCTACCCCATCAATATTTCTGCTTTTAGCAATTCCTAAGATCACTCCATTGAACCACGTTATACTTTTAACTTCAGGAGATAGAGGCTTTACATCATATGACTTTAAGATATCTATTGAATGAGAATTAGTTGCAACACCGTAAACTAAAGTTCCTTTTCCACTTTCACTTGGTAAGTATCCTCCTGCAGAAATAAGCATCTTTATGTTTCCCATCTTACTAACAATATCAAGAACCGTGTTTACAATTTCAAAAACTGTTCTAGGTTCCTGTGGTTGATTTTCACCAGTAAAAACGACAATACAATTTTTCTCATCAACTGTTAAGGTATATTCATCATGTGGGAGTTCAACTAAACCATCCTTGAGGTTTACCCATGGTTTGTCTGCTAAAATTATTTGAGCAGATTTTTTAGTTTCTAACTTTTTTGTTAGGTGCTGTGTAACTAAACCCCCTACTTTACCCATATCTGGTAATGAACTAATTAGAATAATGTCTTTAAGCTTAAAATCTTGAATTTTATTTACTTTCATAATTAATCCAGTTTTTTATACTATATCGACTTTACTTTTAATTCTAATTATTCTAATAATGTTTTGATTTTACAAAATCACTCATAAATCATGAGTTTCTTTTCTTCAAGCAAGGCATGTAGATTATTTACTGACCTGTAAACATCAGGTTCTTTTTTTGCTCCTGTACATACTAATTTGCCTGATGAGAAAAGAAGAATTACAGTTTTAGGATCAAGCATTCTATGAATCAAGCCAGGAAATTGTTCAGGCTCATACATACTCCTTGGTAAAGTTCTAGCAGCTTGTTCCAAGTGAATTCTTCCACCAAGATTTATCGATGCAACAATATTTTGGATTTGAACTTCTGCCTCTTTTTTTATTTTAATTCCACCCTTTCGTAATCGTTGAACTACAGTTTTTACTGCCTTTCTTGACATTTCTTCTGATTTTGCCCCAGTACAAACCATCTTGCCAGATGTAAAAATAAGTGTAGCAGTCTTTGGGGTCTTTAATCTAAAAACTAATCCTGGAAATTGATCTGGATGATATTCCACATCAGGAAAATTTCTAGTAATTTCATTTAGGTCCATCTTTTGATCTACAGAAGCAGACGCTACCACATTTTCAATACTTACAATGGGTTTTGTTTGAGGCATGTTACAGGATTTTTGTATCAGAACTATAATAAAAGCAATCACTAATTCTTTACCTTGCAGTACATTATTTTTGAAATTCCTATCAGGCTTGCTTGAATTTTAGTAACGAATGATTTAATTGAGAAAAGCAGATCGCTGTGATTATTGAATTTTACTAATTTTAATCTAGAAGAATTTATGGGGTTTGGAGATGATACTAATCCCGTTTTATGGTTGATATGGATAATCCCAATTATTATCTTTGTATTTTATGGTCAAAGAATTCAGCTTCAGATAACATCAAGTGAAATCAAAAAAAACATTACTAAACTTCAACAATTCAAAGAAAATTCAAGAAAAGAATTAATCAATTACATTAAAAATAATTTAAATCCAACAAAAGATCCCGCACCTAAACTTGACAGATTCATTGATTATTTTACAATAATGCCAGTAGACATGGATCCAAATGGAATAATTCCCAAAGTTAGGCATGTAGTTCGTTCCAGAGAAGACAATACAAGAGCGCAAATCAAGTCTCTGTTTTCTGAGATTTCTGAATTGGAAAGAACTAAAGTGCAAACCTTACTAGAAATAGTTACTTCACTTCAATTACTCTACAAAATTGTTAACCATCTATATCTGACAGCAAAAAAACAGAATAATTACCCACTTATTTTACCCCTTCAAATGATGATGCCTTTTATCATGGAGGAAGCCAATGCATTAAACGGAGCCGTACCAGCATTAAAACAAGGCCAACCTATCGGTGATGGTATCGGACCAATGGTTGTTGGCAAAATGATGCTTGGCACAAAAAAGCAAAATGCATCATTTGAAACTGTTTGGAGTGAAACAAAGTATGAAGGAAGAAAACTTTTTTTGATAAAGGCAGAAGGTCCATCAGCAACTGTAGGTAGGCCAGGAGAAGCAATTGAAACAATCGTATCTCAAAACAAACCAGATCTAATAATCATGGTGGATGCCTCATTGAAGCTAGAAGGCGAAGACTCTGCATCAATATCACAAGGATTCGGCGCAGCGATTGGTGGAATTGGTACTGATAGATTCCAAATAGAGGAGATAGCTACAAGACACAACATCCCAGTTTTTGCAATTGTAATCAAGCAATCTGTTAAAGAGGCAATTAATCTAATGACAAAAGAAATAGCTGACAGAGCAGAAGAAGTTAGATCTCAGATTTATGAAATGATAAATGATAATACAAGTACTGGACACACAGTTCTTGTTATTGGAGTTGGAAATACACTAGGAGTATCACAATAATGTTTTCAAAAAAAGAAGAAAAAAGGGCTCCATGTACAGTTGAGCAGTGTGAATCTTGTAAGAAGGATACAAAAAGAAAATTTGTAGTAGGGGATTATGTTTTCAAGGAAACTTCCCTATGTGTATCTTGTAGTGGCCAATTAAGAATAACAAAAATTTTTGGTGAAATTATTAAAGCGTAGTGGTGACTGTCACACCATCCTCAGTGGGTATGAATGTGTGCTCTGCTTGGGCAACTCTCTGGCCGTTTGCCTCTACTAAAATGGGATATGCATGTACAACTTTCTTTTTTATTAATATCTCCAAAAGTTCTCTTGCTTTTTTCTCCTCCCAATCTTTGACTATCCACCTTAATGCAAATGGTAACATATTGAAATTTGTCCAAATGTATTCTTGGAGTTTATCCGCCTCATCATTTTTTGTTCGTTTTCTTGAGCCTAATGCAAAAATATTCTTAATTTTGCCCTCCCGTACAAAGCCCATCCCCTTCTCTGTTGTTACAAAGGGCTCACATGCGTATGCCACATCCCCCTTAAATGAAAATGAACCTATCGACCAAATATTTGGAATTGATTTTCCTGCATGAATAGTATATTGTGCCAGTGAATGCCCACTTAGATTTGCAATTGGTTTGAAACCAAATTGCTTGACTGTCTTTTCAATGGTTCTTCCAACATCGCTTGATTTGACACCAATTTTTATTATAGAAATCGCATTTTGTAATGCAATCTCTGCTGCCTGTATAAGGCTATCATACTGAGAATCGTAACAAACCGTAACTGCTGTATCTGCAATGTATCCATTTATCTGAGCACCAAGATCAATTTTTATCAAGTCAGTATCTGAAACCGTTTTTTGATCATTGGGTTCTGCTGTATAATGTGCAGCGACTTCGTTTAAGCTTGTATTTACAGGAAAAGCAAGTTTAGCTCCTCGCTTTAAAATTTCGTTCTCAACTTCTTCACAAATATCTTCAAGTGTTATACCAATCCAGTTTTTCTTCCTAACATTTTCCCTGACCTCGGCTGCAATTTTTCCAGCTTTGATATAATCTTCTTCCTGCATCGGTTTTGATGTTTTATTTGTTATTTAAAATCGTATCATCTGTGAAGCTTAAATTGGGGAGACCTAGTGAAATTCGAAGGGATTGTGGTCTAGCTTGGTATGATTCGGGTTTTGGGTACCTGAGGTCGCAGGTTCAAATCCTGTCAATCCCACTTTTATATTCCAGATCTTTATTTGTAATAAAAATAATTTCCCAAAAACATAGGAGAATTCATATCATTCTTTGATTTATTATTCTTGCCAGGCAATGAAGAAGAGTTAGAGTAATGATTTAAGATGATGGAATATTTTGTCTCACGAGCTGAGTTCTGGCATACGTTTTTATCAAATTCTAAATAATTCTATATAATTGAGTTTTGAAAAAAGAGACATCATTTTAATTGCTGGAATATTATTTTTTATGTTAGGGTTACTCGGTGTAGGGCTTAACCTTGTAGAGGCAGTTGGAATATCAATCGCAATTTATTTTGGAATAAAGATATTTGTTGGTAGAAGAAAAAAATTCTTAGATCAAAAAATTGGTGAAGGCTTTTGTGCAGAATGTGGAGAAAAAATTATTGCTAAAAAATGTCCTAACTGCGATATATCTAAAAAATAATCTATAGAACTTAGAATAAATTCTTCGTTGACCTTATAACAGATAGAGTCCAAAATACATGAATGGCCTCACAGGTATATTGTACTTTTACAACTAGCTCAACTTTTACTCAATTCTTACCTAAAATTGCATTTTTAGCGAGAAGATTTAGCGAGTGATTAAATGAGATCTACATTAGTTATTGGAATCTTTGGATTTTTTCTATTAAGCGGCTCTATATTTCCTGCCATGGGACAAACTCCGTCTTTTGCAGATCATGTTGTAATAAACGAAATTGACATAAATCCTCCAGGAGACGATTCAAAATCTGTATCAGAATGGGTTGAGTTGTATAATCCAACTGATGTCGGAATTGATATCGGTGGTTGGGTTATTGCCTCGACAACTGTTTTAAAAAAGACTATGAAAATTCCAGTAGGAACAATTATTCAACCAAATAAATTTTTGACTTATTCATACCAAAGTGTTTGGTTTACAGATGTTTCTGAAACAGTACAATTACGTAATGCTGATGGAATTGTCATAGACCAGACTCCAAGTATTTCTGATCTAAAAAATGATTTTAATTCGTGGCAGAGAATTTATGATGGACTAGACACTGACACGCAAAGTGACTGGAAATTTGCACCTTCAACTGCAGGTTCTTCCAATGGGAAACTAACAACCGAAACAACAACAGGAAAAACAACAATTACTTTATCTGTAGATAAGAGTGGCTATAATTTTCAAGATACTGCTATAATTGCTGGTAAGGTCTCCGAAAAATTGTTTATTGAAAAACCATTTTTCCAAGCTGAACAAATAAAAATAAACATTTATGGTCCAAACGGCTATAAAAAAATTGTTACTCTTTTTCCAGATCTCAATTTAAATTATAAAACCACGCATAGTCTCCAAAAAGTTCTAGGTATCAGTGAGGGAGTATATTATGTAGTTGTAGAATACGGAAGTGCAATAGCATCAACTCAATTTACTGTTGGAGATGAAATCATTCAAAGTGAAGAGGAACAAGAAAAAGAACTTAGCATAACTACCGATAAAGAATCATACATTCCCGGTGAGACTGCAAAAATTACTGCGTACACTAGTGACATTGTGCCTTTTGCGGGTATGAAATTCAAGGTTACAAATCCTAACGGTAAGCAAATTTTTGATGGTACCCTTTACCCAGATACTTCGGGAAAATTTTCAACTAGCATATTCATGACTACAGTTCAACCCGTTTTTGGATTTCATACCATTGTTGCGGAATATGGTACTTATTCCACGGTCAGCTCATTTGATCTGACGCAAGACACCAAGGAAGAAAAACCAATTTCTTTGATGACTGACAAAAAAGCATACGGCCTTGGAGACACAGTAATAATTACAGGCAGATTAAACAACTTGTGGATTTTCTCTTTAGACCTTGAAATTCTTCAGACAGGTTTTGGTTCTTTGTCTGCAGATGTTCAAAGTAGGGTAAAGATTCAAGATTCTGTAAGACTTGCTGGTGATAGTACATTCAGATATGAATTCCAGATTTCAAATAATCCCATTCGATATGGAGATTACAAGATTACGGTTTCTAAAGATGTTGGAAGCGAATCTGTTGTATTCCATGTTGTAGAAAACCCAGAAGAGTTTGTTGAATCATCAAAACCATTTACTGTTTCCACCGATAAATCAACATATGATATAGGTGACTCTATAATAATTTCTGGAAAAGTAAATAATCCAAAAATTAGTAGTACTTATCAGACTCCTGTAATTGATATTGTAATACAAAATATTGAAGGAAGCAAATCCACTTATTCTGTATTCAAACCTAGCGGATCCAAATCTAATACATTTGATTATTCATTAAAAGCAGTCCCAGATCAGGTAGGTAACTATCAAGTAAAAGATACTATTTACAAAACAAATTATGGGGTAGGCAACTATTCAGTTCAAGCATCATATGCAGATGGATTTCTTAAAGATTCAACAACTTTTTCAGTGATTGATCCATTAGATATTAAGAGTATTGTCATCAGTACTGACAAAGAAGTTTATGGTTTAGGAGAAAATGTTCTTCTAACAGGATTAATTCCTACCAGCGTCTCCAATAAACCATCTATGGAAATTGTACTTACAAAACCAGATGGTAATACTGACAAATTTGGCGCCACAGTTGAAAATGGACGATTCTCATGGACTTGGACTACACCATTATCTGAAAAACCACGTACTGTAGAAAATAGCAGAGTATTATACTCAAGTAATTATGGAGTATACAAAATTAGTGCTGCACAAGTAGGTATTAATCCTGTAGTAGTCTTCTTCAAAGTATCCCCTAACCCAAGTGAAGATTTTCTTAACATTGAGCCATTGACTGTAACGTCAGAACTTCCAGTTTACAATGTAGCTCAAAATCAAAAACTAACAATATTGGGTACTGCATTAAAAAGAGTACAAGGTACCCAAGGCCTTGTTGTACCTGATAGGGTAGATATTGCAATAAAATCTCCTTCAAATAAAATAATTACTGAATCATCTGTATACTTGGACTCTGGAGGAAATTTTCAAAGTATTTTTGATATGCCAGTTACCATCTTTAAAGAAGGCATCTACAAAGTAACAGCTGTATACCAAGGAATTAGGGCTGAAAACTTTTTCCAAGTAGATAATGATTTCATTTTTGGCGGGGATGAGGTGCTCTCGTTGTTGATAGGTACCGACAAAGAAGAATATAATCCAGGTGACATTGCCCATATTACTGCAAGACCTACAAAATTGATCTTCCTAGAAACTGTTAAAGTTGGAATTCCAACAGAAGAGCAAACCAAATTAAACTGCGGTGCGTTTGTTTGTGGAATAGGTGTTCCAATTACAACTTTAAGGCAAGATCCTACTGGAACATTCGTCCATGAATATACATTTCCAACTAATGCTAAACTAGGTACATACATAATCACCTTTAATACCGAATTTGGAACTTTTCCCAAATCTATACAGCTAGTCGAAAAGATCCCAGAGCCTGAGTCAGAGCCTGAATCAAAGATATTTGGTGATAGAGTAATTGAAAAGGTTAACCGAATTACCGAATCTCAAATTCAAATTACAGTAAATAAAAAAATAATTAATGAAAAAGAATTATCGCCGAGAGTTATTCAAGGTTCTCTTTTTACTATCTCCAAGGGAGAAGAATCTAATGTCAACATCAAAGTTAGTATCGAGGATGGAACATGCATAATAGGGCAAGATTCTGATTGTATGATTCAAAAATCAACGCGAGTTCCAGGTGCAATATACCAGACAATCAAAATTGATGGTATGGATTACAATGTTAGGTATAGTGGACCTGATGTTAGGCTAGAAAAGTTTACAATTTTACCAGTGGCTTTAGATGCCTCACTTCCGGACTCAACATGGAATGTAGAAGTACTCAAAGAAGAACAGGTATCAAGACTTTACTACCAAGTTACTTATGTTGCTTTAGAATAAACTCAAATAAGCACATTATTTTAGAATCCCATAATGCAAATTCAAGTTGTGATGTTAAAACAAGATGATCCAAACAAATGCACTGCAGCTAAGCTTGTAAAATTTGGATTGGCAAAAAATGTAAAAAAAACAACTGAAAAAACTTTAGTTTTAGATCCTTTTGCAAAAAAAACTCTACTAGCATCAGATAAGAAACTTGTAGGTTCTGTTACTGCAATTGATTGTTCATGGAATCTAGCTGATCAAGCATTTACTACAAAATTTTCTGGAATTCATAGAAAGCTTCCTCCTCTTTTTGCCGGTAATCCAGTTAATTATTCTAAGCTTGATAAACTAACAACCGTTGAGGCAATATCCGCTACATTATTTATTTTGGGTTACGAGGAACTGGGCTTGACACTACTTAACAAATTCAAATGGGGTCATACCTTTCTGGATCTAAATAAAAATTTGTTAGAAGACTATTCAAAACTAGAATCAGAAGATGAAATTAGCCCTCTTCTAAAAGAATACAAAATCCCTTTTTAGTCATTATTTTTGCCAAATTTAGGAACTAAATGAAGAATAATCTGAGTAAAAATAGGAAATCATAACTAAAAGCTTTAGATTATTTAATGAGTCATGAGTGAAAAGGCAAGACGAATTGAAGAACTACGAATGAAAACAGGCAGGAGTAAGCGTTGCCTTGACTGTAAAAAACATAGATGCATTATTAGCTCTTGTCTTTGTGAATGTCATAAGCTAGTTCCGAAATAGGAAATTTGTATAAAAGTTCGATCCTAAGTTAATTTTTCATATGAAGACACTAACTTATCCATGATTATGATTTACCATTAGAGATTTATTCACGGTTTTTTGTCACACGGATAGGATTGTTTAATGAAACATCATCGTCAGGTCTAGTCCGAAGTCTTTCTTTACTTGACATAGTAATGGTTGGAATTGCTGCAATGATTGGGGGTTCTATCTTTATTCTGGTAGGACCCGCCATGGGCGAAGCAGGTCCTGCACTGCTTATAGCCTTTGTATTTTGCGGAATAATCAGCTTCTTTACCGCGATAACCTATGCAGAGCTGGGGTCTGCATTTCCAGAAGCAGGTGGAGGTTACAGATGGGTAAAAGAAGGACTACCAAGACCAAATGCGTTTCTCAGTGGCTGGACTGCGTGGTTTGCTCACATGATTGCAGGCAGCCTGTATGCAGTATCCTTTGGTTCCTTTTTTGGAAACTTGCTTATCAACCTGGGAGTCCCATCCGAATATGCAGGCGTCGCACTTGAGAAGATTATTGCCGTAATTTCGATAATAATTTTCACCTATGTGAATTACAGAGGTGTTTCAATTACGGGCAAAGTTGGAAATGGACTAACATTTGCACAACTTGCACTGATTATTGTCCTCATCACTTCAGGTCTTTTTGCAATGAGTTTTACAAATCCTACTTGGATGACAAACTTTCAGAATTTTATTCCAAATGGTGTAGTTGGGTTGATTCTAGGGGTGGGAATTATGTTCATAGCTTTTGAAGGGTATGAAATAATTGTACAAGCTGGAGAAGAAGTCAAAAATCCAAAGAGAAACATTCCAAAAGCAATTTTCATTACGCTTGGAATTGTCACAACCCTTTACATTGTTTTTACTTTTGCTTTTCTGGGTGGGCTGAACTCATCTATAGTTGGCAAGGAGTCATGGCAATTCATAAGTGATTATAATGAACTGGGAATTGCACACGCTGCAAATTTTTTACTACCCTTCGGAACGATACTAGTCCTAGTTGGCGGTCTGGTGTCAACTATTGCTGCACTTAGTGCCACTACATTTTCCTCAAGTAGAGTTTCATTTGCCATGGGAAGACAGTACAACCTTCCTTACATATTCAGCTCTATTCATTCCAGATATCATACTCCTCACTTTGCAATTTTAGCATCAGGTTTTATTATGCTTGTAATGGCCGTGTGGCTTCCAATTGAACAGCTTGCACTTGCTGCTGCTGTAATGTTCCTATTTCTATTCACACAAGTCAATTGGGCAGGTATTAACATTAGAAGACTCTACGGCAACAAACTTGATTATGGATTCAAAATTCCGTTGTTTCCCATCATGCCAATTGTAGGCATATTTTGTAACGTTGGGCTTGCTATTTTTCTTCTTATTTACAATCCGTTGAGCTGGGCAATTGCTATTGTATGGATATTGATTGGTTTTTCAATTTATAAATTATATATTTCCAAAAAAGAGATTGAGCATTATGCACCTTTGGTGGCAAATGAAGGTCCATCTCATCGAAAAGATTATCGTATAATGATTGTTGTTGAACAAAACACAGCAGAAAAACTAGCAAAAATAGGTTTATCTTTAGCACAGGATAAACAAGGTGAAGTTTCATTTCTCAATGTAGTTACAATTCCAATACAGGTGGCACTTTCATCTGCACAGAGTCTTGCAGAACCTGCCACGAAATCCTTTGATGAATTAAAAAAAATCCTATCAAACTCAGCTGAGCATAGATATCTGGTCAGGCTTTCACATGATACTACTGAAGCCATAATTGCAACAGTTGAAGAACAGGGAATTAACCTACTCATTATGGATTTTCGTAGCCTACGTAGTAACAGAAAGTTACTATCACTTGCAACATGTGATATTATTGGAGTTAACATCAAGCAAAATTTTGATAATGAATTACAAAATATTGTTGTATCATATGATAAAGGTAGACACTCAAATTTGGGATTAGAAATGGCAAACTCGCTTTCAAAATCATTAAACAGCAATATTCGAATTGTTAGAAGTATTGTTGAATCCCCAGAAGAAGAACGTGATATTTTAGGAATAATTAATGAAAAGATGTTTGATCTTGATATGAAAAAAATCCCCGTTGAAAGAGTTTATCCACAAACAGGCAATGTCATACCTAGTCTACTTCAAAATTTTGATAGCGGAAAACCCGAAATGATAATTGTTGGAGCGGGAAATCAATCTGATCAGGCATTTAGTCCAAAAACAATGGAAGTGGTGGAAAAGTCTTCTAATACCGTATTTGTAATTCGTGACTCTAGGTTATCTGGAATACAAGCTAGGTATTTCTGGAACGCAATTGCACCACGACTCAGAGAAAATCGCGTTATCTATAGAATGTATTTGGATACACTAAGACTAATCTTTTTTATTAGAACAAAAAGGGCAAAAACTCGTTCTGATGAAGACTATTTTGCATCAAAAATATGACTGCATCTCTAATCTTAACAATCTTAAAATAGAAATTTTCATTTTCTATTTACAGGTGCGAGCTGGTGGACGAAACGCTGCTACGGCAGAGGAAACTCCTCCCTCCATGCAGGAAATGTGTTCCGGCGACGGATAGTCAGAGATGACTGGCAACAGAATAGAAATTAATCCGACCTAGCGTACGATGATGGCAAAACCTGAGGTTTCTAGAGAAGGAATGAAAGAGCTGACCCACGTGGAGCAAGGCCAAACAGAACCTTATGATCCTGCACTTGGTTCAGGTAGGCTGCAAAGCGAAATATCGTTAAAACAGAAGGAGGGTTACGGCCAGCACGCACACATTAAGATGGTTTCCAACCTTTTGGCATGGAACCTTTTGTACTAGAATCACTTGCAGGCTCTTCTTTCTTTTCTTGTTCATATACGCTTCTGGTTTGTTCATAAGATTGGTCACCTTTCAGTTGTGCTTCACCTCGAACAGTTTGATATCCACCAGAAGAAGCACTGGTTGCATAGCTTTGTAATTGTGATGGGTCAATACCTCGTTGGCCTTGTCCTTCCTCGGCCTTTAGCTTTCTACTACTAAAAATCAAAACTGCAACTGCTCCAATTCCTGCCATCGCTGCCATTCCATAAATTATCATTATTGGAAATCCTCCCCCCGTAGTTTCACCATAATTCGTAGGAGCAGTTGGAGTAACCCCCAACACTTCAGAACCACCTAAATAATCTATTACTGCAAAACCAATTACAGCAACAGTTGCTGAGTCTGCTGATTCTACTGCTCTAATTTTATATTCCATATCTTTTGTAAATGTCACTTCAAATTCTTTTTCTACTTGTCTTCCTTCCCTGATACTACTTTCACCCATTGTAAAAGTATGCACAACAAAACCTGAGATGGATTCATCTAATCCAAATGTACTTGCATCAACATTAATTCCAGTTGGGTCAAACAAATCGTGCCAGTTCCCAAGTGGCTGGCTTCTTATCCCGTCAGCATTCATAATATTTTGTGAAAGAAGAGATTCCCCTTCTGTTCTAGCAATAATCTCATATGCTGCAGGCTCTTTAGATTTTAAAACAGAAATTGGCATGTTAATTTCTACCCCATCAATTGTTATTGGTCCAATAACACTTAGGCCTCTCCAACCCAAATCTACCAGCGATGGATTGTTAGCAGAAAATTTACGAATATTGTAGTGTGATAATGTAGGCGTTAAAACTATCTTGTAATCTATGGATGTATTTGTCTCTCTTCCTATTAGTTCTGCACTATACTCTACACCCAAATCAGTTATCTGAGCAGCACTCCCATCGTTTTTTATTTTTTGGTTCAATTTATTTATCAAATCTTGAACTGCTGGGTTGGAAGAATCTGCTTGAACATTAACCTTCCAGGTTTTTGTTTTTAATTCGTTTGCAAGATCTCCCCCATTTTTATAATCTATGAAAATATTTCTTTGGAAAATAATCTTAATTTTGGTCGATTCAGCGTCAGGTACAATTCTTGCTTCAAGTTGTGCACCAAAGACTGATGTGCTACTGCCAATAATTAAAAGACCTATAAAAAAGACGATTAAAATTGATGAACTCATCACGAAATGTGATCGCTATAGCCACAATAAAAAACTTGTCTTGATTCATAATTCTGGGGTTCTATTGAAAAAGTAATATTGAGCCATAATTTCATTGATTAGTAGTTTTAGAGCTGAAAAATATGATAACAATACTTGCTGGAGGAACAGGATCGGTCAAATTAGTACGAGGGATAGTTTCGCAATCCTCTGATGTGAATGTTATCAGCAATGTAGGTGATAATTATTGGTTATATGGCATGTATCTATGTCCTGATATTGACACCATTATCTATGGATTAGCAGACCTTCTAGATTATGATAGGGGCTGGGGAATTACAAAAGATACCTTTGGATTCTTAAGACAAATGGAGATTTTTGGAGAAGAAACTTGGTTTAGAATTGGTGATAGAGATGCTGCAACCCATCTGATGAGGACTAATATGCTAAAAAATGGAAAAAACCTAAGTGATATAACCAAATGGATGTGTGAAAAATTTGCAGTTGAAGCAAAGGTAATTCCTGTAACAGACAATAGTTTGGAGACTAGAATTACTACTAACAAAGGAGAGGTTCATCTCCAAGAATATTGGGTAAAATATAGGGGAAAAGATGAGGTAGAAGGAATACAATACATTGGAGCAGATAAAGCTCGTCCCAATCCTGAGGCTATTAACGCAATGCATGATTCAGAACGAGTTATCATCGCTCCAGGTAATCCATTAACAAGTATTGGTCCTATGTTGTCAATTAAAGGAGTTAGAAAAGAGTTGTCAAAAATAAAAAAGAAAGTAATTGCTGTCAGTCCTTTAATTGGAGATAAAGCATTTAGTGGGCCAGCTGCAAAATACATGCAAGCTGCAGGAATAGAGGTTTCCTCCTATGGATTGGCAAAGATGTATTCTGATGTTTGCTCTAATATTGTTATAGATACTAAAGACAAGGGACTTACAAAGCAAATTGAAAGCTTGGGTATGAAAGTATATGATGCAAAATTAAAAATGACAACCAAAAATGACGAGCAAGCATTAGCTTCATTTGTATTAAAACAAATCCACTTATAATTTGAAAATTGCGGCTATTATCCCAGTTAAGACATTTTCTAAAGCAAAAACAAGATTAAACTTATCATCTAATCAAAAAGAAGATCTTTGTAGAATCATGTTACAAGAAGTTGTTGAGACTATCTCAAAATCTAAAATTTTTGAAAAAATTATTGTTGTTTCAAAAGATGAAACAGCTTTAAAACTAACTAAAAGATTTGGCGTGCAGGAAATTTTTGATAATGATGAGTCTGGGGTGAACCATGCAGTATCCCTTGCCGACAACTATCTTGAAAATAATGGATATGACGAATCAATTGTTTTTCCACAAGATATACCCTTTATGCAGTCTGAAGACATTGAAAATTTAATTCGATTTCAAAAATCCCCCAAGTCTGTTTTAGTTGTTCCTTCTCGGAGGTTTGATGGAACTAACGCATTACTTAGAATGCCAGTAAATTTAATGGAAACTCATTATGATGAAGATAGCTACAAGATTCATCTGGAAATTGGAAAATCCCTTACATCAAATACCTCTCTTGTTCTTTTAAGGAGAATTATGCTAGATATTGATAATCAGGAGGATTTGGAATTTTTGCTTTCACAAAATGAAAAACCCACTATCAGTAGTAAAATCGGTAAAATTTCCTAACTTATTAGTAAACCCATCTACAGGTTTATAAGTAACTGTATAGCAATGTATAAATACGAGAATTTTCGAAACGGCGAGATGTTATTGATATGGTAAAAGGCACTAATCCAAAAGACAGATGCCCTAGATGTGGAAAAGGCACTCTAGTTACTGACACTAATACTGGAGAGAATTTTTGTGGAAAGTGTGGATATGTTTTAACGGATCAATCAGTGGAATCTGGACCTGAGTGGCGTTCTTTCTCTAAAGAAGAACACGAAGGTAGAAGCCGTGCTGGTGTTCCAACATCCCTTGCAATGCATGATATGGGGCTTGCTACCATTATCGGACCTGCCGATAGAGATGCAACTGGAAAACCACTTTCTGCATCAATGAGAAGTACAATTGAGCGTCTTAGAACTTGGGATAGTAGAAGCCAAGTTCATGAACCAATTGATAGAAACTTTAGGCAAGCGTTTAGTGAACTTGATCGACTCAAAGATAAACTCGCTGTTGGTGACGCAGTAATTGAAAAAGCTGCATATATTTACAGAAAAGCATTAGATAAAGGTCTAGTTCGTGGAAGATCAATTTCTGCATTAATTGCAGCTTCACTTTATGCTGCATGTCGTGATACTGAAACTCCAAGAACCCTAAAAGACATTGGACATTCAAGTAATATTAAAAGAAAAGATATTGCGCGGTGTTATAGATTGTTACTCAGAGAGCTTGGCTTAAAGATGCCAGTTGTAGATCCAATAAAATGTATTGCAAGAATTGCAAGTAAGGCAGGCTTGTCAGAAAAGACCAAACGTGAAGCCACAAAAATTCTAAAAACTGCTGAAGAACTTAAAATTTCAGCAGGAAAGGATCCTATGGGTCTTGCGGCTGCAGCTCTTTATGTAGCGTGTGTAACAAATGGAGAAAACAAGACACAACGAGATGTTGCTGAAGCTGCAGGTGTTACAGAAGTAACTATAAGAAATAGATACAAAGGACTTAAAATATCCCTAAACCTCTAATTTTTTTTCATTTTTCAAATTCAGATAATTTACAATTATTAACACAATTGATAAAACTCCTGTCATGACAAATAGAATCTCCAAACTATTAGTTAGCGAATGAGAAAAAGCATTTTTTACTGTAATTTCATTTATCTCAGCAAGGAAATTCACGTATGAAAAAATAAAATAATTTGTTGACCAATGAACCAGAATTGCCGAGACAAGTCCATGTTTGAAATAAACCCATCCAATAATTATTCCACTTGCAGTTGCTTGAGCAAATTTGCCTAAACTCCAAGGTTCCCCAGAAATTATATGAGCTGCACCAAAAAATATTCCCACAACTACAATCAAAATTAATGCTTTTTTTGTTTCATAGATATGTAAGGTCTGTGTTGGATGCCATAGTGATTTGAAAAATAAAACCAATGATGCTCTATGAGAGTAAATAGCAAACAAAGGAATTCCAATTAACATCACTCTAAATCCTATTTCTTCACTAATTGGTGCCGCAGTAATCTCGAAGAATTGAATTAAACTATCTGATTGTTGAGGCGGTTGCGTTGTTATCCCTACACTTTCTTGAATAAAATCAATTATTCCAGAAACTACAATCAAAATAGCAAACCACTTGATTACTGAAACGAGATAGTTTGATTTTGATTCATATTTTCCTTCTGACATAATAGGAGACAAAGCTTTTAGAAAATTTGTTTTGGGTCCGAACATAGCAATTGAAAATAAAATAATAAATACACACCACAAACCAATAAAGACATCTCCAAGCTCAAACTGTATTGGAATTTCAAAACCAATTCCTGCAGGAAAAAAATCAAACCCATTGATTGGGAAATCAAATCTTACTCCATCTTCTATATTGGAATTAAAAACAACATAGGCACCTAAAGGAAATGAAAGAATCATCAAACCAAAAATTACAGAAACTAATGCAGAGAATGGAATTCCCAAAGATTTCATTAACTTGTTTTGGTCTAACAAGTCTTTTCTAGTGAAGTTCTATTGATGATTCAGCAAATCCAAGCTTTACCAAAGTTTCTTTGATGGTATCTCGATGGTCGCCTTGTAAAAATATGTACCCCTCTTTTGCTGTGCCACCACATGCATATTTGGCTTTTAATTCCTTGGCCACACTTTCTAAATCATTAATTTTTGGATCTAGTCCTTCAATCATAGTTCCTTTTTTTCTAAAACGTCTAGTTTCTAACCTTATAATGATATGAGTACTATCTTTTTCTAATTCACCACAGGCGCATAAATCTTCAGGAAGGCCACAAGTACTACAAATTACCGCCATTAATCAAAAAATACTTCCTCCCACACACTATTAAGCCTTCGCTGAATATGAAAAACTCGTTTTTCCACAAGACTATGAAGATTAAGTTTTTTAGAAATCAATTCTAATATTTCTTAATGTCAGCAGAACTTACCAAGAAGGCAATCGAAATGTTGCTAAAAGGTGCTACATTAGTTAGCGAACCATGCCCATATTGCAAGGGTGTAAGGGTAATAAAAGACGGTCATGCATTGTGCGTCAATTGTGGTAAGGAACCTGAAATTAAAGAAACTAAACCAGCATCTGAAATCACAGAATATGAGGAGATGCAAAAAACCCGTTCAACTCTAAATGCTTTAGAACAAAAACTTGAAAATCTTTCCAAAGAACTCGACGAAGAAAAAGATCATGAAAAACAACAACAAATCTTAAAATCGATTAATTCACTCGTGGAAATTATTGCCAAATTAAAGAAACAAGAATAAAGTTTTTATGTAAAGTTCCTGACTTTTAAATTAATCATGGCTAGCAAAAAAGGTGCTCCATTACCGGCATCAAGTGCAGGACTTTTGAGATTCTTTGAAGATGAAACAAAAGGGTTCAAAGTAGATCCAAAAATTGTAGTAACCGTTCCAAGCAGCCTTATTGTAATCTCGTGGTTGATGGATATTTTTCTAGTATCGTGACCCGTTATGACAGAATCTTACAGTGATGTTTCCAAGATCCATAAACGATATTCACTAACATTACTAAATCCCTCTTCATTTTATCATTCATTAATAATTTCAATTATTATTGCATCAGTACTTGTAACGTTAACTGTATCAGTCTATCTGGAAAGTGAAGATATTGTTTTTAGGCTGCTTGCTGTTCTAGGAACCCTTTTGGTAACACAAATCATTGACTCTCGCTTTACCAGAAACAAAGAGTATTCTAAAGCATTACACATGTCGCTTTTTGGAAATAGTCTTTGGTTGCTTACTGCGGTATCTGGTCTTTTGGCTTCTCTTATAATATCTAGAGACGAGATTCCCTTTCTTTTCATTACAGTTGGAATGTTTTTGTTTGCAAGCTTTAGAATTGGAATATTCACAACTGTTCTTGGCACTAACATACGCAAGGCCTGGCTTGTATGTTTCTTGCAACCAATGGCAATGTTTTTAGCACTAGTACCAATCGATATGTGGATTCCAGTTTTAACTAATTATCAGGCTATAGCATATGGTACAACATTTTTGATATTAGCCTCGTCTTGGTCTATCCTTACTGACAGGGCGGGAATGCCTGGTGTCAAGAGCACTCATAAATTGATACAAGCTTATCTTTCATCCTTATCAAAAAATAATCCATCCGAGGTTGAAAATATTCTTACTGAGCGTGCAAAAGTATCCAAAGTTTCGACATCACAAATTAGATTTCATACAAAGAACGCAAATAGAGAATTTAGATTAGTTTTACCTGATATTCATCCTGGACCATTTCATCCAGTAGGAGGAAGCAATATCCCATACCTGATTTATAAAAATCTTGGTTCATCAGCAATGGTGCTGCATAGCGTTTCAAACCATTCTCTAAATTTACCTTCACAAACAGAAGTATCTCAATATCTTGAGAGTTTATCAAAATATTCTGTAGCACAGGAAGGATTGAACTGTACTGAACCTGTTACAGTTCAGATTAACAATGCCCGTTGTGTAGGATTACTTTTTGGTAAAACTGCACTATTGTTTTTGTCTCTTTCTCCACATGGAATGGAGGACTTGCCACTACATGTAAAAAGTGAGATTGAACAGTTTTCAAAAAATCGTAACTTTGGTCAAGTCTTAATTGTAGATTGTCACAATGCAATGGGAGAAGAAATATCTCAAAACAATTCAGAAGATCTTTTAGCTGCATCAAAATCTTGTCTTGACACGTTGATGACTAAAGAGACATATCCATTAGAATTTGGTTATGCAAATTCTAAAGATATGGATATTAAAGCGCCAGATCTTGCACTTGGTGGAATTGGAATTTTGTGTCTTCGCACAAATAACAAAAAATATTTTCTAGGGTGGGCCGACGCAAATAATATGGAAAATGGAGTTAGAGAAGCAGTAGTGAACCATTTTTCAAACAACGGATATGACCTAATAGAAATCTGTACATCTGATACGCATTACACCACACAAGGTGTGAGAAATAGAAATGGGTACTATCAATTTGGGTTGGTCACAAAACCTCAAGACATGGCAAATTGGTATCTTGAAATTGCTAAAGAATCTGAAAAAAACATAGAGCCAGCTTCCTTTGAAATTTTAGAAAATGAAGCCAATGTTAAAGTGATGGGGCCAACTATATTTCGGGATTATTCTAGAGCAGTAGACAAAACTATGAATTTAACTAAAGGATTTCTATCTGCCTGTTCCGCATTTTTTCTTCTAACTATGTTTCTTTAACACAAGCCATTATTAGCAATAACCTGTTTTTCCAGAAATCACATCCGTACTAGTGTTTCTTATGGCACAGTAAGTATTGCCAAGATAGCCACATCATCAGTAGATGATATTTTTGGTTCAACTGTAAATAGGTGCGCGAAGATAAATCGATTTGCCATACCTAATGGTTTAATCATTGGAAGTGATGTCTATGAAAAAGTGAAAACCTTTAACGATTATAAGTTTAGAAACATGAATGCGACAGTAGGAACGGCATCTATTTATTCTGTTTTTTTAGTTACTAGAAAATAAAAAATAATTAAATTTTGAATAGAGATTTTGCATTTTTATACATCAAAAGATCTCGATACTCTTTTTTCATTTTTAATTTTGCAACAAAGTTGAGATAGGAATCCATTGTACTAATAGGCCAATCTGTTCCATACATCAAATATTTTGGCTCTCCTGCATAATTGATAAGTTCAGCTACTTTTTCTTTCATCATCTTCTCAAAATAATGATCGAAATCTCCAATTACTAGACCAGAAATATCGGCATGTACATTTTTGTTCTTGTAAATTACTTCTTGCGCATCTTGAATCCATGGATTTCCAAGATGGCATAAAACTATCTTAAGTTCAGGATTATCTACAGCCACCTCATCAAGATTCAACGGTCTCGCGTAACGAAGTTTTCCCTTAGGAGTAAATGTATCCCCAGTATGTATCATTACTGGAATATCAAATTCAAGACAAGTATCGTATACTTTTTGATATCTTTCATCATAAGGATAATAATGCTCATAACCTGTATAGATTTTCAAACCTTTGATCAGACCCTCCTTAATCCATTTGCGATAATTCTTTAGATCATCATCGCTATGGTTGTCAATTGTAAATCCAGCAACTACTCCTAAATTATCATATTTCTTTATGGCCTCTATTATTTGCCAAGTTGATGGTCTTTGCTCATTTACTATATATGATGATAAAATTAAAGCATAATCTACATTATTGCTAATCATTTCAGTCTGTAACATGTTAAGACGTTCTTCTAATGATGAAACGTTCTTTAGAAGTTCATATTGATTTATGTGAATATGACAATCAATAATCATTTTTTTCTATACTTTGGATTTTTCCATTCAATAAAAGTTGCATAGTTAAATGATCTTGGATCTCTAAGATAGTTTGGAAGAATTTTGATAAATTTGAAACCATTACGAAGTTGAAAAGAAAGGACAGGCTCTTTTATCTCTTTTCTCTTGACCTTTTGGACATATTCTAGAGGAGACATTTTTTTTGCGTATTCACAATAATTGAATATTCTACCTCCTGCAATAATTCGTCTTAGATTTAGTTTTATGGCAAGTTCTCTTCGTGCGTCATATAATTTGGTAGCAATCCCCAATCTTCTATAATCAGGATGAGTTGAAACATCTGAACCATAAAGAGTATCTCCCTTAGGGTTATGATTTTTGTAAAAACTATCTCCACAAGCTTCTAACCAAGTGTGCTCTTTGTATTCAGGATTTAGATTAATTATTAAGCTGCTGCATGAACCAACAATACTATCTTTGTATTCAGCACAATATTGTCCTTTTGGAAATATTTTGAGATGTGCTTCTAAATGCTCTGGCTTCCAAACTACGCCTTCGGCAGCCATTGCTGGAAATGATTTTTTTTGTAACTCTACTATTTTTGGAATGTCCTCTATTTTCATAGTCCGAATTTGAACTTGATGTCTAGCGTGTTTTTCCATAAATTCTGAATTTGAAATTTAGTTACTGATAGATATAAACGAATTCTGTTATTATAATACCACTGTAAATTGTTTTAAGATTATGGTGTTCAAATTCAAAAGGATTTTGATATGTTTATTTTGAATCAAATAGGAGGCGGGTCTGGTGGGATAAAGAAGCCGGAACGATTATATCAAAAATTACATCATCTAAGAAATTTAATTTGATCGTAATTGGGTCTAGTGGGAAAGGTATTTTTAAAGAATTTTTTCTTGGAAGTGTTTCTAATTATGTTATACAAAAATCAAAAATTCCCGTCTTGGTTGTAAAATGATATAACCAGTCATTGCAAAGAAAACTCATTAGAATTCTTGAGTAACCAGGATGATTGTAACGAATGAATTAATTCCTAGATGAAACATATAGCCATCTGTTATTATTCTAATCACTATTAGGAATTTGTTTGTTTAATAAAATATTAATTAATCAAATGACTTGAACCGTTTTTATGGATGCACTTTCCATCAATATGTGCACATAGTTTGTTGTATTGTTGATCACAAACATCATCTGTACAATTACACGGTTTTACTAATTCTGCCAATTTTATACTCCAATGGTATGAATGTTGTTTTTTGAAGAAATTCCAATATCATATAGTGTCTTTTGTAGTTTTTCATACTTTTGTTTTGGAACAACAATATAATATGGACAATTCAGTCCTTCAGATTTACCGTTTTTCATTACACATTTGGATAATTCGCTAAATTTTTCCCGTGTTTCTAATTTGTTAAGGCTTTCTTCATTAGTAACAACTGTTCCAAAATAATACAAATGTTTTTCACCATCCCACCCGATTATATCTGGTTTGTATTTTCGAACCGCTTCTGGTTTACTATGCCCACCAAAGTTAGCAGCGGTTACTTCTATTCCTTGATAACTAAATTTGTTAATTAGTTCTCTGACCAATGTTTGGTGATCATCGTTCGTTTCAATTGTCATTAATCTATTATGCGTTCAATTTCAAATAACACTTTCTAAGCTTTAATTATGAAATTCAGCTAGAGTTTTACCTATGTTTAATAAAATAATACATTATTAGTATATATCTAGGTAAGGAGGAAATAATATCTTCCAGTCAACGTGATTCACAAATCCTCCTTGCCATTTAAAAAATTATTTGGATTTGTCTATTTTTTCAATCTGTATTTATACTGATATTGTATAACTTTGGTACTCAGTTTTACAGTAGCACCATTTCGGAATTTTAGAATTTCAGGTGTCTTTGTGTTAAAAAGCAGTAAAATTGCCTTTGCACCATCCTTCAGTGCCATATACCTGCTTACATTTGGATGAATTCCAGTATCAATCTTAACCCATCCATCATCATCTAATTTACAGGAATCAAAGGCTTGAACTATTTTAGAGTCAAATATTATAGTCGATCCATTATATGTACAACCAATACTACCTTGATTAATCATAATACGATTTCTTTTTTCTATAATATTAGAATCATTTAACAATCAAGCTGATTTTCATAAAAATAGCTTAACAAAGTCTCAAATTTTAGGAATTTAATTATAAAATTTCAAGGGAAGATTTATTGTAGATCTTACATCATTTATTGTTCGAATTTCATCTGTAATAACCCCTTTAATTTGTTCAGCACTTGAAGCTTCTACTTTTGCAATAACATCATATGCTCCATGTACCCTGGAAACTTCTTTTATATTGCTTAGTTTTTCAAGATTGCTCAATACCGAATCTTCTTTTCCTAAAGCGCATGTTATCAAAACAAATGCCATTGTCATTTAGTACGCCTCTACTAGACATCGTAGAACGTACTGTTCTAGCAAATGCGCATTTTTTTCATAATCTTGAGATGTAATCCTCTCTTTCACAACAAAGCCGCATTCTTGGCAAAAAATTTCACCACATATTTGGTCCATAATTAATCTGCCCTTTGATTTTTTATCATTTTGGCACTTATGAAATAGATCTAACATCTGATTCATGAAAATAGTTACAATAAATAGTTGATATTGTCTAATAAGCTAAGGATTTGAAAATAAGCTAATTTTTTTGAAATTGCTACAATAATAGTCTTTTTTAGACCCAATAACTATTTTGTTTTATGGCAAAATCTGAATTTTATGAGGATACTGCACCAGACTTTTTGGAGCTAGCAAGTGAACAAAGAATTAGTATTATTTTTCGTTTGCTCGAAGAAAAATCTCGAGTATCTACAATGGCAAAAAAACTAGATGTTACAGCACAAGAAGTATCTAGAAATTTTGATCGATTGTCAAATGCTGGATTGGTAAAAAAAGAACGTGATGGATATTTTCATCTTACTACATTTGGTAAAGCAGTTTGTTCCCAAATACCTTCACTATCATTTTTATCAAAAAACAGAAAATATTTTGAAGACCATTACTTTGGGAATATTCCAACCAAGTTCATTCAAAGAATTGGAGCTTTAGAAAATACTATACATGTTGAAGGAGTTGTTAAAGTATTAGATAATTGGAAGAGTATCTACAAAAATGCTAATGAATATGTTTTTGATATAATCTCAGAGGTACCTCTGGATATCACAGAGCAGCTACTCAAGCGAGTAAAGGCAGGTGTTAGTTATCAAAATATTATTTCTGAAAACGCTACTATTCCAAAGGGAAGAAAAAAACTATTTGAGAAACTGGGTTATTATGAATTATTAGAGACGGATAAAATTCGTCGAAGAATGAAGAAAAATGTCACTGTTTCGGTTATAATAAACGAAAAAGATGCTGCAGTAATGTTTCCTACAAAAAACGGTGATCCTGATTTACGGGAGATGTTTTTTGGCCACGACACGCTTTTTCATGAATGGTGTTTAGATTATTTCAGATACAGTTGGAGTATCTCAGATACATTTAGAGAGTATAAGCTGCAAGAATAAAAGTTATGTTGCAACTACTTCCATTTGTTTAGAATGTTTTTCTTGCCCACACTTTCTACAAACTAGGATCCTAAAACCATTCAATCTGATTAGATGGAAATTATGCTCGCAATTCATTATAAAATCATCTTTTTTTTTAATTTGGAGAATTCTATTCCTTTTCCATGTCTGAAAAGTATTTCTTCAAAGTTTTTTCTTTTTGTTTTTTAATCTTCTTATAAATTGAAAGGGATTTTAATTTTTTAGATTTATTTTTGATATTTTTAGATCTTAATTTGTTCTTTAAAATTCGTTTGTGGTACTCTTTTGCTAGAAGAATTGGAAACGGCGTAAGTTCAATATTTTCATAAAATGTTTTAATCTCTGTATCTGGAATTGATTTAAGATATTTTTTTACGTTTTTTCACTCTTGAGATAGTTTCCTTTTGGATCAAGCAGGCTTTGCATATAATATAATATGAGAAAATATGTTATATCATCTTCTAAGCTTGAGTTGTGAAATTCAGCTCACTATGGAAAATTTTTTCTACCTCTCCTCCATTTTTCTAATTTTCTTGGATGAGAGTCATCATCATATTCATAATTTTTTTTATTTCTTATACTCATAATCATTATTGGTTTTTATGAAATATTATCTTAATTTAACAATCAAGCTGAATTTCAGCTCATTTACTACATTTTCTCTATGTCAATCTTTTCATCAATTATTTTGAAAATTGTTCCCACTCAGTTTTCTTTGAAAGTCTTATCAAAAATATGGCTTCTTTTCCTCTAGAACTTTAAACATCAATCGAACTACTGGGTAATCCTCTAATGATTACCTGGCGTTCTTCAATGGATTTTTAGTTGTTGTAAAATGTACGCAACTTATAGATGGCTACCTCATTTTAACAAAAGCTAAGTAATATTTTTCAATGAGCCAACTTTAGTTTTAATCGTGAAGATCTTCTTTGTATTATTGATTGTATCAGGTACTATTGGAGCGGGTTTGTCATATGGGATACAGCCTGATTATACGGTTGCCACAATAGAGTGGAATGAGTTTTCCTTTTCCGGTTTTGAAGGAACCAAAGCTAATGTTACAGTAGTTGATCCTGACATGAACAAATACCCAAACGCAATTGACTATCTCTGGGCTTCAATCCATTCTGACTCTGATCCTGATCTTAACGGAACTAGAATGACACTATTTGAAACCGGCTTTGACTCTGGCATATTTAAAAGAGAAATAACATTTGTTGAAACACCACCATCAGGAGGGGGTTTTTTGCACGTAGTAACTGGTGACACGATATCTGCAAAGTATGTTGATAAGATGTATCCCGCAAATTTCACATCAGATGATCCACGAAGAGTTACCATCACAGATGAAGGACTTGAGGTTACAGCTACTTCTATAATTGTTGGAAAACGAGGACCACCACTGGAGAGAGCCCCTGCTTCAAACATGAGGTTGTTGAGTCTCTCAAAGGAGCCAATAATTGACAATACCATTGTAGTAGACCAACAAATCAGAGTTGTTTCTGACTTGGAAAATCAGCAAAACAGGACTCAGCCGTTTGCCTATTTGGTTCAAATTCAAAACAGTCAGAATAAGATAGAGTCTTTATCTTGGCTTGCTGGGAACCTTACTTCCTTTCAGAAATTTAGTCCTGACGTCACATGGATTCCATTTGAGGAAGGTATGTACACTGCAACAGCATTTGTTTGGGAATCAGTCTACAATCCAACTGCCTTATCTCCGCCAATAAACATTGAAATTATTGTAAAAAAAGCTGATTTATGAAAACTAGATACAAGATAATAATTGTAATTGCAGCTACAGCAGTTTTTTACATTGGCTTACCTAGCCTGTTGACAACTTGCATGTCATTTACAGATGATTGCTTTGTTTTTCAACAAATGATGTATCATACTCGTCTTACTGTTCCTGGCAGCATTTTCTGTCCTGACTGTATTACATGGGCAGGCACTGTTGAAGAAATCGAAGAACCAAGGTTGGATTTTCTTTTACAGGAAAATATTGACTTTATCTTCTTTGTCTTAGTTGTGCCTTTCTTGGCTATAGTTGGATTAATCATTAAGGATAAGAAAAAATGAAGACTAGAACCAAAATACCAATAATATTTGTAATTGCACTAGTTGGGTTTGTTGCTTGGTCAATGTTTGATTTGGTATGCAGGCCCTGTATCATACCGCCAGATGCACCTCCCAACCTTGCTTGTCCCGATAGTTGTGATCTTGAACCTAGATGGTATTCGTGGTTAAGATAATCTATACAGGATTACCCAACAAAATGCAATTGACTGATTCGAACATGATTTATTGTTCAAAAAGACACACAATTATTCAATTATAGCTAAGACTCAAAACGATTGATTAAGAAATGTCATTATTACTTTGGTATTTACTGCCTTTTCTAGTTCCTAAAGGTACCAATCTTAAAGGATTTAGAACTATTTCACTAATTGCAATTATACTTGGTGTTGCAATAACATTATGGTCGATTGGTTATGATAGGAATTTTGGACCACTTTCTTATGGTGCAACTTACTTGGGGTTGTTTATCATGATTTACGGAATCATTTCGTATATTATATTCAGAAAAAATATGAGATAAGTGAGAAATAAATAGACACATTTGACTGAGCTTGTCCCAAACTCATAAGTTTATTTTATTTTCAATTATTTTATGAAGTTTCAAAAAATATCTGATATAGTCAATTTTTCGTGTATCGGATAATCTCTACAGGATTACCCGATAGTTTTCATTTTCTTTTTCTCTTAATTACAAAAATGATTCCACCAATTCCTCCGCTCAAAAGTATTAGAAAAAAAGTAAAATTCATGTAAACACCTTGACCGATTGGAAGTCGATTTTCTTTCAAATTATCTTCTAGACTTTTCTCTTCATAAAATGGTACAGGATATTCGCCAAATAATGTGTTATAATACCACACATTGTAATTTGCACGACTTTCCCTTTTCCAATCCTCTAGATCTCCCGATTCTAGAATCTGCTCCATTTCTACTTTTTTCATCTCCATCCATTCTGCACCTTTGTAATCATAGTATGGTGCCCAAGCTTCTTTTTTTTCTTCGATTGTATATGGAGGAGTATCAAGGCATGGTTTTTGTGGCCAATCAGTATCAAGAAGACACGCTGCAAATGCTTGAGGGATTATAGACCAAAATATTCCAAAGTAATTTTGAATTGCATAAGTTATTGAAGGCCCACAGCCGTTTTCAGAGCCTAACCAATTACGATCTTCTACATCAAAAACACATGTGGTACCTCCCGTTATTGTTATTATTGAAACTAGGACTATTGAAGAAATTATCACAAGCTTAAACTTAGTTTTCATTTCCCCAAGCACTCATCTCCTTTGAGATAATCCATTACTTGTTCTTGTGGAATATTATATCCAAAACTATAATCTCCTTCATTACATCCTGCACTAATCCTTACTCCCTGATGTAATACGCTTTTTTTCACATGTAGATTTATGGATTTATTGTCTTGGCCTTTAGATTCGTATAAAATTATCTTCCATCCTATAATATCTTGTAAATGGGATGTAGTATAATTTGGATATTTTTCAATAAAGAATGCTACTTCTGGAATCGTGGCAAATTCATCTTCAAAAACTTGATCTGGAGTATTTGAAATTACGAATCCAGAGTATTGGATTGTGACAATCATCAATATTACAGGACCTAGGATTATACCGCCAACTCCAATTGCAATCGATATTACTGCAATTAGAATTATTTTGTATCTAGTTTTCATTTTCTCATTCTCCTAATTTCCAAATCCAGTCCACAACCAAATTGCAGTACCGCTTATCAGAACCGCAATCAGATAGATGTATGGAATTCTTCTCCACAACGGAATTTCCTTTGAGAATTTTATTGTGATTGGAACTGAGCCCATTGACAATATCCAGAACGAATACACTAAGATTGATGTCTCATTTATGGTAATTGCCCCATATATTACTGAGAACCAAGGCAACCACACCCCAACTCCTGCCAAAATAAATGGAAAGACAAATGAAAAGTTACTAAAACCAGCAATAAATGACGCGAGCAAAGGCGGAGTATCTGTAACTATTACGTTATTTTTTGTGGTTCCATTTCCAAAAACAGTTACTGTTTCTACTGGCATTGGTTCAGAAATCTGATTTGCAATAATAACACCAAATACAACTATTGAAAAGATTACAAGAAAGTATCCTATTACAATTGAAAGAAATATCTTTTCATTTTTTTGTATCATTTTCTTTTTCATCTAAAGATCAGCAGTTTATTCATAAGTTCTTCTAAGCTTTCATGCTCGGATAATCATAGTAAGATTATCTGAGATGGAATAAAGAATTTGAATTATAGTCTAACCCATAAACGGGAACTGGAATTTGAATATGGCATGCGATACTATAAAGAACGTAAATGCACCCCAGCCTCCAAATATTAAATCAAACACATCTACAGGGAATCTTGCGGATTTTTGAATCTCTAAATTCTGGACAGTTCTTTGCTTAAACCATTTAGACATTACTGTACTAGGAATTCCTCATTTTTATTATTTTTGTTAGTTCTAGATTATTTTCGTATAATCCTTGTAGGATTATTGAGGCTTCATTCTCTATCCCGAATTATACTTTCCACAGTCGTAATCTTTCAAATATCGTAAAATAAAATGGTCAGCCACCTCGGTTTGGTGTTCTCGTTCAACATAGCAGTGCAAATCAATGTGGTCTAGCTCATCATTTCCATCAAGATACAGATTCATTCTTACACGAAAATCGACCTCATTTCCTGCAAAATATGATACATGATCCTCACGGACTGACACGTTGGCATCCTCATACTTTGCATAAAATGCTTTGATCTCTGGCATGTCCTCAAAGCGTTCAATCAATTCGGTGTTGCGAGCTTGTTTGGCAGCGTAATCCTCTCGAGATTTGGTGTAATCAGGAAGTATTCCCTCCGAATACATTTGCAGACAGTCACCAATACTGTATTGTCGTGGGATCTTCATCCAAGCTGGTGGGTGAAGACAATCATCCATCTGAGAATAGAGATATCCCGTCCCTGAAAATACGACAACTCCAATCACAATTAAAACAATTAATTTGATTTTCATTTAGTAAATTTCAAAACGGGGATTCATAAGTGATTCTAAGTATTCATGCTTAACGTTCCTTGACTATGTGAAATTATGTAAAGAGAGTCCAAGTAGGTTTGAAAAATCGGATCATATGTGTTGTTTCCTGTCATAAAATGTTGAAAATGACTAATCTTCCTTAAAAGTTGAGGTTATGACAAGGATTACATTGTGTTAAGTTTCTATAGTCTTCAAGTCATCCAAGTTTCCATAAAATTCATCTAAAAACGAAGAAAATTGTAAGATAGGAATTATTGGTACATTATCGATAAAACTAATTTCTTCTTGGTATAATGTTACTATTGCTGGCACAGCTATTACCCCTTGAGTTTTTTCCACATAATGCTTCACACGTGCAACCTGTTTTCTTACTATACCTCTTAGAGTAGATGAACTCATCCTCTTCCAATGCTTACAGTCGATGAGAACTGCTACCCCGTGATTAATTCCAATTACATCTATTTCCATTCGTGGCTTGGTTAATACAAGATTTTTAATGATATCAAAGTTCTTTGATTCTAATATCTCGGCTACAAGGCCTTCAAAATTCTTCCAATTCAAATAAATGGAAACATCATCAATTGGAGCCCCTTGGCTGATTGCAAAAAGAGCGGCTTTTAGTTTATCTTCTGGATTGAAATTAACATTTTCTCCTTCAAAAGAACCTATTTTATTTGCAACCAAAACATTGAGAATTTCTTTTGCAGAAATTTGATCCGTTTGTGCAACTATTGCAAAATCTATAACTGAAATTCCACCTGGGATAACCCCAGTTATTCCTCTTGTAAGTGGTTTTAATTGCATTGTATTTTCATATTGAATTTTCTTTTTTAAATTTTAAGTGTTAATATTCATCAAAATAGTTTATGCCTTGGAACCTTATATTACAGCCATTGACCAAGCATGTCATGAAACTCTTATTTGTCATACTATTTGGCATGTTAAGTATTCCGATTGCATCAGCTGACAAAGGAACCTTTGTTGATGAAATACAGTTCATTCAATATCTTGATGAAAACACTGCTCTGGAAGAAGTACGAAATGGTAACTTGGATCTATACTATTACAGAGTATCTTCAGACAGAATTGATAGCGTAAAGTCTCGTGAGGGATTACAAGTTTATGAATCAACTGGAGGTTCCTTTAGTATTCTTATCAACCCTGCAGAGTCAGAGAAATTTAATCCTTTTTCAATTAAAGAAGTCAGATTTGCACTAAACTATTTGGTTGATAGAAAATTAATTGTAAATGAACTAATGGGAGGATATGGCACAACAATGATTTCAAATTATGGGCCATTTGATCCAGATTATCTATTCATCGTTGATGAGTTGGAATCATTTCATTTTAGATATAACCCTGCTTTGGCTGAAGAAATGATTTCAAAAGCGCTAACAGACGCAGGTGCAAAAAAAATTGATGACAAGTGGACATTTGATAATAAAGAAATAGAATTAATTGCGTTCATTAGAAGTGATGATCCAGTAAGAAAGTCGATAGGTGAGATATTATCCTCTGAGTTAGAAAAAATTGGATTTAAAGTGATAAAAGATTTTGGTGATCTTAACAAGGCATTCGTTAACGTTTACGGTTCAAATCCCTCAGATATGAAATGGAGTTTCTATACAGAAGGTTGGGGGGGTCGTTCTGCATTTGTAAAATATGATCCGTTGAGTCTTGGTCAAATGTACTCTCCATGGTTCTCAAACATGCCTGGATTTAATGACCCCTCGTATTGGAACTATCAAAATGATTACATGGATTCGTTAACACAAAAAATCTATGCGGGAAATTTCAGCTCAGCTGAAGAACGCATAGACTTGTTCCGTAAAGCCACCGCAGAGGGGGTTAGGGAATCCGTGAGAATTTTTCTGGCAAGTAAAATTGACCAATATGTGGTAAATGAGAAGGTTGATGGAGTAATCAATGATTTTGGTGCTGGCGTTCCATCTCGGTTTACTCCAATTAATGCTAGAACTGATTCAAATTCTCTTACAATAGGGGTTAAGCAAATCTATCAAGGTGCATGGAATCCAGTGATGGGAATCAGTGACATCTACAGCAGGCAAATTTGGGATGCCTTGTATGATCCAAGTGTTTTCAAACATCCATACACCGGTAATACTATTCCGATTAGAACAGATTTCACAGTTGAAACTGCTGGCCCTGCTGGCAAATTAGATGTTCCAGAAGATGCTATCACATGGGATCCAACATTACAAAAGTGGGACACGATTAAAGCAGGCACTCAAGCTACAAGCAAAGTGATCTTTGATCTTAAATTTAGCAAGTGGCATCACGGTATGCAAATGGATATGAACGATGTTTTACATTCTCTATATTTTACATTAGAGTGGGGCTCTGAACAACAAGAGGATGATAAAACGTTTGATGCAGAGTATACCCCTCGTGCTGCTCAATCTGTTCAAACATTAATTGGAGTTAAACCAGTTGATGAAAATACCCTTGAGGTATATGTTGACTATTGGCATTTTGATGAAGCAGAAATTGCAGATTGGGCTAGTTTGTGGAGTTCTGAACCATGGGAATTAATGATTGCAATGGAACAAGCAGTAATCGACGGTAAGGTCTCATTTTCACGTTCTGGCTCTGTCAGCAAAAATGTGAATTGGCTTTCTTTAATTGTGCCAAATGATGCTAAAATTATTCGTCAATATCTGCTTGAATTCAAAGATTCTGGTTTTGAACCCCCGGCATTAGCAACCTTTGATTTACCACATAGTTATTTTGATTCACGATACGACGCTTCAATAAAATGGATTGACAAATACAATCATGCAGTAATTAGTAACGGCCCATTTTATTTGAAAAGTTATTCTCCAGAATCAAGAACTATCACCATCAAGGCTTTTGCCGATGAAAGCTATCCATTTGAACCTGGGCATTGGCAAGAATTTGAAAAAATTAAGTTCCCAAAAATAGTTCAAGTTGATATTCCTGATGTCATAAAGAAAGGTGATATCTTAACAATCCCAATTTCCACGCAAGACACATCAAAAATTGATTATTTTTTTACAAATTCACAAGGTGATTCGGTAGCCTCAGGCACGCAACCAGTAGATTTTGGAAAAACCATCTTGACTCTGTCTGAAGAACAGACTGACAAATTTGGAATTGGTGCAAATGACTTGAAGGTTTTTGCAGTATCTGAATCTGTCCTAAGACCTGACATCTTTAGTGTTAGCTTTCTTGCAGTAAGTGATTCTACCCAATTACCAGAAATATCTCTTACTGACATTCAAAACTCTGAAGAAAAAAATGAATACGTATCAATAGCTGCGATTGTTATAGGAATTATTATTGTGGTGTCAATTCTGTATTTGAGGCGTTCTAGAAAAAAATCACAAATAGTTAGAAAATAATTTATTTTGTTCCAATAATAAATAGAGTACCAAATTCTTGTTTCCATTTTTTATGGTTCGAAGTATCCTTAACTTGTTTGGTTTTAGTTTTAAATCCAATCTGCTCAAACGTTTTTTTCCACTGTTTTTTTGATCTTAAATCAAGAGGCAATTTCATCATTTCAGCCCAATGTGTAGTTGCTTTGTTATCGCTATAGAAATCCGTTCCACAAAAAAACTGTCCTCCAGGTTTGAGTAATCTATAGATTTTTTTTAGCCCAGATTCCATTGGGGACAAATAATACAAAGACTCCATTGAAAAAATATAATCAAACTTACCACGAAACTTCCATGATTGAATATCCGCCTTCAAATACAATTCTTTTAATGATTTCTTTTTAGAATTAGCTTTTGTAATCATATTTTTACTCTTATCAATTCCTACTGCCTTTTTGCAATTCTTTAGTTGTGCAATTTTCCTTACTATCCATCCATTTCCACATCCAACATCAAGAAAAGAAAACGGTTTATCAAACGACACAGAATTTAAAAATTTGAGTACAGTTTTGGAGTGTTCTTTTTCCATTAATTCAGATCTTCCACTAATTGCCCACTCATCAAATGTTATTCTGACCTTATCCATTTGATTTTCAAACACTTTTTTCCATTTCAATGTTGAGTTGATTAGTAGCTTTTGTATGAACGAATTCTACTCAAGCCTTAAATCCAAAATTCGTAAAGCAAAGCCGAAACGCATTGCCAGATGAATCATGTAGAAAATGTGGTGGAAATCTCATTGATTGTAGCCTATGTGCCCAATGTAAAGGGGTTATAGGCATGATTTGTGTTTCATGTGGAGCAAGAACCATGGAGCAATTTCATGATTCGTGCTTGTATCTGGTTGAACAGATTCAGACTACAACTGACCGTAATCAGAATGGATACCTTTTACAAAAAATAATATCGCTTACCTAAATTCAATCTTTACTCTTTGTGCCTTTGACAATATTGAAAAGCTGTCTTACGGCTAGTTTTGGGTGGTGGGCTGCTAGCTTTACCATATTTGTTAAACCAAAGTCTGCTTTGATAAAATCAATAAATTCATCAGGAGTTAGTTTCCCAATAATTTCAATTTCTTTATCCCACTCTTCATCCGATAAACCAATCCATCTATCTTGTACCTTAGATGCAGAGTTTATTTTTGCTTTAATTGCTTTTTTCCAATTCTCTTCATACTTTTTTAGTGATTTTTCTGATGTATCGCCAGATTTTATTGCATTAGCTGATACTTCTCCTGCGACTCTTCCAAACATTATCGCATATCTTATGCCCTCTAATACAAGTGGATTTGCTTGTCCTGCTGAATCCCCAACAAGTATCAAATTATCATAAACTGTTTTTCGAGATAGTCCATCATTTGGAATTAAACCATAATGAAATTCAATTGGAGTGATTTTTCCTAGATTTTTAATCGGGCCTGGTTTTTTTTCCAAAAGTTCTTTTAGTCTTTCAGTAGGATCTATTAATGATTCAGGTTTTCCCACTCCTACTCCTATTCGAATAATATTTTTACTAACAGGAAAAATCCATGCATAGCCTGCTGGTGAATATTGCTGTCCAACCATTAACCACCATGTATCAGAGTCAACATGCTCCGCATATGCTTCATATTCGGCACCTGCCCCAAATCTTTCCCACTGTGTTACTACCCCCAAAGATTTTGCCACAACTGACTGAAAACCGCTTGCATCAATTACTATTTTGGAATTAAAAATATAATTCTCTTTTGAGGATGTCTTAACTCCAGAAATTTTTCCTTGTTTATTTTTAATGACATCTGTAACATTAGTTTTTAGAAAAATATCTACGCCTTCTTTTGCTGCTTGCTGAGCAAGCCATTGATACGTTTTTCTTACATCTAGTACCACTGCTCTTGGTTTTGAATCCCTAACTGAAACTTGGTTGTTTGGTGAACAAAATGAATAATTTTTTATCTCATTATAGCAGTCTGGAGGAATCCCAAATTTTTTTACATCTTTAATCCATGTAACTCCACTAGTTCTAACACTTTGAGAAATACACTCTTCTTTTTCTAAAAGTGCCACTTTGGCTCCATTTTTTGCAGCAGTAAAAGCAGCCGAAGAACCTGCTGGGCCTCCTCCTACAATAACAATGTCATAATCTAATTCTTTAGATACCATCAGCTTTCAATCTTTTCAATAACAAAAACCCAATGTAATTAAAGAAATTATCTTTTAAGAACTGGCTTTCCAGCCCCATCAGTGTCTCTTTCTGAATCCATAGAATTCTGCTCGCTTTTTTCCCTATGCATGTAACTATAGGTTGCTCCTTCCTTTTTCCGGCAGAATTTGATGTGGATAGATTCTTCAACCTTTAAGGTATCCTCATTTTCATGGAACATACGTTTCCCACAATCTGGACATAGAGCTTCTGGCATGATCTTTGAGGGAAATCAAATGTATTTTAAGATTGACAATTTTTTCAATTTCGCTAAATCACTTTACAATATGAATCTAGTATATCTTAATTCTCGTTTTAATCTGTGATTCATTCTATTGAATCTGACTTAGCGGACACGAATCATACCATTATGTTTTTTGGCATTTATGTAAACAATAATTCCAACAATCAGTGTAATGATTCCAAGAAAAATTCCACCTTTTGGTATATCAAAAAATCTTTCGCTATTAAATGACACCGAATAAAGCAATACTATCATGCCTATCATAGCTAAAATTAGACCAAATCCTTTTGCCATACTCATTTTTTATTCTAATTCATCTTAGTCGTTATTTCATTAAAGGTTAGATCTGTTTATTTGAACAAAATTCACCTAATCTCACTTATCCTCTATATTTCTCATCTTTTCTCATTTCTTTTTGTTTAAAATGTGTAAGATGCACAGCGGATGTCTTTTGTTCCAAATTATTTTTCTGCTAAATAATGAAACAAATAATGGAATTAAAACTTCCAATTATCTTTGCACTACCATTTTTGATGGTAGCACTCATTGGAACAGTAATGCCACCTGTATTTGCAGACCATGATGGCGATACTATCGATGATGCAGGAGATAATTGTCCTGATGTCGCAAACGAGGATCAAGCAGATACTGATGGTGATGGAGTAGGCAATGCATGTAATGATGCAGACGATACAGATGGCGATGAATATGCCGATCTTTTAGACAACTGTCCAGATGATGCCAATCCCGGTCAAGAAGACACAGATGGTGACGGCATCGGTGATGCATGTGATCCAATTAACAACGTGACAATTGATGTAAAACCAGGAAGCGATACAAATCCAGTCAACTGCAAATCTAAAGGAGTAACTCCTATTGCAATCTTGATGGACCAAGCAGGATTAGAAGCAATTGATGTAAACAATCTACAACTCAATGGAGTCCCAGTTACTGAAAAACACGGTAAAGTTCATCTCGAAGATGAAGACGGAGACGGAGTAGTTGACTTTGGTGTGGTTCACATTCTGACACAGGATGTTTGTAATGCACCAGGTGTAGAAAATGGATCAGTTTCAGTCACACTTTCAGATGGAATCTTTGAAGGAACTGATACCATACTAATTAAGAAGAAATAAAACTCTTCTTAATCCTTTTTTCTTTTTTATTTCTAAAAATTCTTAATTCGTGCTTAAAACTCTCTTTAATTGGATTCTAAAGTTTAATTTAATGTATTTATTTTATTCCTAACAGTAAAACCCCATTAATTCTAAAACTAGCGTTCTAATAGTTTGATAGTTTCTAAATAATATGGCTGAACCCGAGATAGTACCATTTGCAGTATGGTCTCTAACTACCATTGCGATTGTAATAGTTACTGGCCTTTCTTATAGAGTCTATTCTAGGAGAAAACACAATGCGCCATCTTCATCTTGAAAAAAAAGGATTACGAGGATTAGCTATCGCAGAAAGTTTTACTCAAAATTCAAAAAAATCAATTCTTGCAGGTGTCGTAATGCGACGAGATTTTGTAATTGATGGATTTGTTTTTGGTAACTCAACCTTAGAAGGAGATGATGCAACAGAGGTAATATTGTCAATGTATAAAAAACTTGAAAGACCAGATATTAGCTATCTGCTTATTTCTGGAATCATTATCTCGATGTATAACATTGTAGATTTGAAAAAAATTTCTGAATCATTAAACATTCCAGTAATTGGCGTCACCTACAAAGAGTCTGAAGGCATTGATGACGCAATTAAACATCATTTTCCAAACTCATATGAAACTAAACTAAAAGAATATAAAGAATTAGGAGATCGTGAACAAATTACTCTTCATACATCATACGATGTTTACGTGAGAAAGGAAGGATGCAGCATTTCTGATGTGAAGCATCTGCTAAATCAGCTCACTCTTCAAGGATCGTTTCCTGAGCCATTAAGGGTTGCACAATTACTTGCAAAGACCTTGCTTCAGGAAAACTAGCCTTCTGAAGCTGTTTTGCCACCATCTACATTAAGAATTGTTCCAGTAATCCAGTTTGCTTCATCTGAAGCCAAGTACAAGGCTGCATTTGCAACATCTACAGGTTGCCCAATTCTATTCAAAGGCAATCTATCTTCCAGAACTTTTCTAGCTTGAGGATCATCTAGATATGGTTTAATCATTCCGGAATTAATTATACCAGGATTTACACAATTACATCGAACATTTGATCTTGCATACTCTACTGCAATTGCTTTTGTAAACATGCTAACTGCTGCCTTTGTAGCTGAATAAACTGCCAAATGCACTCTTGGGATAGCACGTTCACTTGAGATTGAACCTATATTGATAATACAACCGTTCTTGTTTTCACGCATATTTGGGAGAACAGCTTTAGTCATCTTAAAAACACCATACATGTTTACATCAATCAATTTTGTTATTTCAGAATCAGGCATTTCATGAAAGTGAATTGGATCATTTATAGCTCCTGCACTATTTACCAAAATGTCAATACTGCCATACTTGTTAAGAATTTGTTCAACTGTCTGAAACACTTGTGCTTCATCTGTAATGTCACACTGCATAGATACTGTGGCATTTTTATTACTAATTGTAGTTCTTGCCTTTTCAAGTGAATCGAGTTTTCTTCCCAACAATACCACTTTTGCACCCTCTTCAACAAACCTCTTAACGATACTAATGCCAATTTCACTTGAGGCACCAGTTACAACTGCTACTTTGTCTTTAAGGCGCATGTACCTATGATTATTCCAAGTCATCTTAAATTAATTGTGCTAATCTACTAATTTCGCAGCTTTCTTTAGGTACGCAAGGATTCCAGTATAATCAAGATCCCCAAATCCTTCATCATTTGCTTTTTTGTAGATCTCATTTGCTTTTGTAGTCATTGGCAGTTTAAGACCAAATTCTCTGGCAGCTTCGTTAATAGTGTCTAAATCTTTTTTTAAATTACTTAGAGTAAATGTAGGAGAATATTCATCTTTTATCATATTGTATGCCTTGTTTTCACTCATACCTGTTTTAAAGTAGGTAGAATTTAGAATCGATAAAAATACCTCTGGATCAACTCCCGCACCTCTTGTAAGAGTTATTCCTTCTGATAATGCAAGTGCAAGCATTCCAATTTGAAGATTCATTGCAAGCTTTACCGAATGAGCAGTACCATTTGGTCCAAGGAAAAATGTTTTACTAGCTATAGTTTCAAAAATTTTTTTATGTGTCTCAAATGCATCTTTATCACCCGCTACCATTAATACTAGTTTTCCAGTGATTGCAACATTAGGTCCTCCCATAACCGGAGTATCAAGCATTATAATTCCATGTTTACTAAACTGTTTTGCAATTTCCTTGGATGCATTTGGATTAATTGTACTCATATCAGCTACAATCAAATCATCATGCTTGCCATCTACTATTCCGTCTTTTCCAAATGAGACATCCTTTACTGCATTAGCATCCTTTACTATTGTAATAACCAAGTCTGATGATCTTGCAACATCTTTGGGTGAATCTACTACTGTAGCTCCATGATTTTTCAACTCTTCTGTTTTGCCTTTGGTTCGGTTGTAGACAGTTAATTGATATCCTGACTCTAATAGATGCAAACCAACTGCCTTACCTAACATACCTGTTCCAATTACACCAATTCGAGTCACAAGGTTTTTTGTTCTAAATGTGATTAAGTATCTTTCTGGAATTGAAACTAAAGCGAAGGCCTCTATTTTCTTTCTTCGTCTTTTACCTGCCACTTTTCACTTGCAAATCTTGAAGCTTCTAACTCTAAATGTCCTATTACTTTGTCTCCCATCCTCACTATGGCGTAATCTGATTTTTTCGTATGAAAAATTCGCTCTTTAGTTTTGTAACCTCCTTCAATAACTTTGATTTTAAATCGTTTGCCAGCTTTGATTATTAGTTTTCTAGCAACCTGTACATCTCCAACCCAAGAAAACATTTCAAAGGAACCAAAATTCTGTGTTGTGATAGTATGTCCATATAACCTAGCTTCGAATTTTACATTCTGTTTTTTTGCTTCTTCATTTAACCATTCAACAACTTTTGAACCATATCCACTTTCTACAGCAAACGACTCTGAATCCTTCATAACATGAAATTCAACTCATACTAGATGAATAATTATGTCATAAACCATTCTCTATTTGTTAAACAAAATCATCTGTAATTAGAATAAAAAGGAAAAAAGTTAGAAAAGGTTATTAGCAAATCCTAATTTTCGAAAAATCACTCTTCTAATCTGGTATTAAACTAAAATAGTATTCAAATTGGTGTTGTTTTATGATTACTGTAGACTGTCGAGAAGTCGAATCCATAAAATCTGAATTACTTGTTTATGTTTCAGACCAGGTAGGGGCTATCCCTACATTAAAGCTACATGAGTTCGTGTTATCCCCACTACAAGATGAAGATGTAATAGACGAAACTGAGGTAATTACTTCAATAAAGGAATTTCTTGATTCAATAGGAGAGGCAAGAAACTTTGCAGTAATTTCTAAAGCAGACGTAATTTTAATAAAATCAATTTCTGGTAAAACAATAGAAAGAGAATCAAGATATTCAGCACAAATGTTTTCTTGCATTCATTGTGGTTTTGTTACTCAATATGAAGTTGAATACAACAATCACGTTAAAATCCATTATCTATGAGTTAATTTTATTTCAGAAAATTAGGAGGATTATTTATAAATCCTAAATTGTTAAAGGTAACATGGATAAATCATTCAATAAAGCAAACGTATCAAAGATCTATTGCGAAAAATGTAATGAAGTATTTAATTCCAAGCAACAATATGACAAACATTCTTCTAGGCATTCATCTTGCGTATCATCCCAATCTTGTCCCATAGACACGGTCTTAGGGAAAATTGTAGGTTTGTTCAAAAAGCCAAAATAACACCCTCACACTAGATTGAATGTAAAATCTGGAACAAGTTTTTTAAATTATTGGGAAAGAACTGTTTCATGAAAAAGAAAGGAATAATTTTTAGTGGAATTGCAGCTATAGTCATTATTGCTATTATAGCATCCATTTCTGTATCTCAATCTGTAAATGAACCTCTAAATCTTGACATGGGACAAACACATGGAACAGTTTCTACTGCAATGGGCTCTCCAATTTTAGGTTCAGATTCTGCTCCTATCACTATTATTGAATTTGGTGATTACCAATGTCATCAATGTTATAATTGGTTTCATAACACAAAAGACTCGGTGGTTGAAAATTATATTGAAACTGGAAAAGCTAATCTAGTTTTTATTGACTTGGCTTTTCTTGGGCGTGATTCCCCCAAGGCTGCTGCTGCAACTTATTGTGCAGAAGAACAAGGAAAATACTGGGAATTTCATGATCTTTTGTATACTTCTCAAGAGGGAATAGATTCTGGTTGGGCAAATTCGGAGCGCCTCAAGGCATTTGCATTTCGTTTAGGATTAGATATGGAATTATTTGATAGTTGCATTGATTCTGGTAAATTCGACAAGAGAGTGCAGTTTAACATTAATGAAGCAAAAAAACAAGGGGCTTCAGCTACACCTACATTTATCATTGTAAATTCTAATGGACAACAACAAAAATTAGTCGGCGCACAACCATATGCAGTATTCAAAGACGTGATAGATTCAATGATCTAAAATGGCACAGATGATAAAACTAGTATTTGCAGATTATAGATATATCATTTTAACAATAGCAATCTTTGTTGGAATGTTAATTCCTCTTTCAATCATTTCTGAATTCATATTTCTTGAACCATATATCATTGCAGATATTCCTAGTGGCGGTGAGATCAGCTTTTTCTTAATTCTAGTTGTTTCTGCATTATCTGGATTAGTTCTTGCCATGAATGTGTATAGAATCAATACATTTCGTAACAGTCCGAAAAAAAAGATGGGCGGGGGCTTATTTGGTTCATTAATTGGCGCAGCAGCTGGTGCATGTAGTTGTGGTCCAATAGGATTTGCAGTCATTTCTACATTTGGCGCAGCTGGCGGAATTGCTACTGCATTTTTGGCAAACTATGAAATACCAATAAGACTTGTAGCAATTGCAATTTTGGCATACACATACTATACAACAGTAAAATCTCTTACAGTTGAATGTAAAATTAACCCATAGTAAAATTATAATTTATTGGCGACTGAATCTCGTTTAAAACACCCGAGATAGGACGTGGGGAAAAAAGATCCAGTCGCCTTATAATTTCTATATAAAATTTTAGCATTTCACAAGGTGCTTGTTGAGTTTGAACAAGCTTGGAATAAACACTGAGATGAAATTCTTTTCTAACCAATTAAGCTGTTTTGTGGCAGATTACCCTGGTGGGGACATGTAGTATTTTCCGTCTTTTTTCTTACTTGGTCTTCCAAAGTGAATAAGTTCTAAAATTGAAAATTTTTCCATTTCAGTAAATTCATGCCCTGTTATTTTTTTCAAATACTCTATTAATTCATCAATATGGACTGGCGGCATTACCTTTCATCGATAAATTTCATAGTAAATAAAATTTTGTTGATTAGATTTGAAATTGGGTTTTACTTTCATTGTTTCAAAAACCCTTAACGTGTAGAATCTAACCAAAGAGGCAATTTTTTGTAACCGGGAAGCCTATCATTACCCTTCTTCAAATCATACTAGAAAATGTCAGTGATCTATATTCCGATAAGGCCAGGCAGAAGAGATTCTGAGGCCGATGAGCTAACCGAAACAGAAGAAGATTAAGTACTTTAAGACTTGATCTGTTTGAAGGATACTTCTGGATTTTTCATTTTTTCAAATATCTCAGGATGAATTATCTTTGCTAAAATTTCAATACCTGAAACCGTTCTAAGACTTGGTTTACTAAAATATGAGTTGGCATCAACTGCAAATACATTTTGCTGCCGTACTGCACGAATCTTGTTCCAGTCTAGATCGTTTTGAAGAATTTTTTTGTATTCTGAAACCGTACGCTCTACATCAAAACCACATGGCATTAACACAATAATATCTGGATCAGAATGTACTATCTCCTCAATTTTCATTCTTCTTGATTGTTCTCCTTTAGAACTAATCTCATTTTTTCCTCCAGCAATTTCAATCATCTCTGGAACCCAATGACCAGAAGTGAAAAATGGATCAAGCCATTCTAATGCTAAAACTCTAGGTCTGCTATCAAAGTTTTTACTTTGAATAAAATCAATCCGTTTTTGAAGTGACTGTATTAACTCCCCTCCCCTTTCCTCCATGCCAATTTTTTTTGCAACATTATCAATACTGTCTAAAATTCCCTTAATGTCATGAGGATTTAATGGATAAATCTCTGGTTTTTTATCCAAAATTTCTAGCGCCTTAGTGACATGACTAGTATACGCTGAACATACCTCACATGTATCCTGCGAAATGATTAGATCTGGCCTAGCTTGTCTTAGATTTTCTTCATCTATCTTGTAGATTTCTTTACCATCTCTCATTAACTCTACAATCTTATCATCGATTTCTCTGCTTGACATGGTATTAGGATTAAAAACGGAATTAATTACTCGAGGCTTTGATTTTGCATTTTCAGGATAAAGGCATTCATGGGTTACCCCAAAAATTTTGTCACCTACTCCAAGCTCATAAAGCAATTCTGTGGCACTAGGGAAAAAAGAAACAATTCGCTCTATTCCCATACTCTTTGAAAGTTAATTCAAATTAAAAAATTGTATCTTTACCAAAGGTCAAATTTCAAATTTAGTCAGATTAATAGGCTCAAAATACGTGAGAAATTGGTGTCTCGTAGCTCAAAAGAGATTCGAAAATCAATTGAGGCTAATTGGAGAGAGTATCTATCAAGATATGGGAATCTATTTTCGTCAAATTCATTGAGTGGTTCTAGCCCTCCATCGGTTTTTGTTGGTACGTACAATTATCCTAAGGTCAATGTTGGCCCAATGGTGCCACCAATTCATGGTGATACTAGTCTTCTTGATATTCCGGAACGATGGTTAGGAAAAAGTCTTGAAGAAATCGTTAATTTTAGACTCAGTCTAGTAAGAGGAATTCAGAAGGTCTCTGTATTGGAACCAGAGGGTCGTTTCATTGAAAATCTTCAAGAAGTTGCAATGTCATCTCGTCCAACTGACTCTGATATTGAATTTCATAAAAACACTGTTCCCATAACTACAATTGATGGCGAAAGTGCTCCTTTTGGGCCAATAGGAGAAATAAAAAAAGCCAAGTTCTCCGGTTCATCTGCTCAAAAAACAATTGAAAACACTTACTATGACAAAGATCTAAAGGCAGAAGATGCGGTCTTAAAACTCTATAACACTGGAATAGATCTCTCACAAATTCAAAAATGTTTTAGCATAGGAATGTTTGGCAAAAAAAGAAAACTTGTTCCAACTAGATGGAGTATTACTGCAACTGACGACATTATTTCAAATTCACTTGTCACAGAGATTTTAAATTATCAATTAATTGACTGTTGCAAGGTTTTCTCATTTAATCATCTTGGCAACATGTTTTCAATTATTTTATTTCCACATAGATGGTTGTTTGAAATGGAAGAAGCTTGGTATGACGAACAAGGACAGATTGGATTTGGTTCAGACTATGAGGATGCAAGAGGAATTGATCATCCTCCTGCAATTGCTGGGGCATACTTTGCTGCAAAACTCGGTGTTGCAGAGTATTTAGCAAAAAATAAAACTCAAGCTGCAGTTTTGGTGTTGCGTGAAATTAGGCCAGAGTATGCAATACCTGTAGGTGTATGGCAGGTACGTGAAGGAATAAGATCTGCTATGAAAGAAAAGCCTTTCATCGCTTCCAGCCTCGATGATGGGATTAACCATGCCTGTAAATCATTGAGCATTAGTAAATTAGAATGGTTAGCAAAGGGTAATCTTTTCAAAAAAATGAAACAAAAATCAATAACTGACTTTTTTTGAGTGTAGTTTTAAATTTATTCCAAAAATTTTACAATATTTGTTTTTGTTTCATTGGGATAACACCATAATGCATTCCTAATTTATTCAAAATAACCCTCTTGTTGTATAGAGCACCTGTATGTATAGGATCAATTGATATTATTTTATCATAACAAGAATTTGCTTCTTCATATTTTCCAATCCTGGAAAGTACAGTTGCCTTGTTATACATTGCACTAGTATCATTTGGAATCATTTCTAAGACCTTATCATAGCAGGATATGGCTTCATCATACTTTCCAATACTATCAAAAACATTTCCTTTGTCATACCACGGAATTGGGTCTATTGGATTTTTTGCAATTACTAAATCATACCAAGAAATCGCTTCTTCATATTGTCCTAACTCATCAAGTGCTCGTGCATTTTTCATAATATTTGATAATTGTTCCAGAGAAAAATCACTGACAAGATTGGAAAACTTTATTTTTTGATCGTGTCGCACAGTTTTTTCCACGTTAAGTTGAAGAAAGGTTATTGGTATATAATTAAAACTGTTGGGGCAAGTGCACTATTTATAATCATTTTTGTCGAATTAATTATTGCAAAATAAGAATCTGATCGCTGGAATTTTGTTGATCTCAAGTCCGATCTTATTTGCATTAGTAGTTTTTCCTGATTCTTTTAGTCTAAGTTGGAATCAGGGGAGAGGTGGATTTTTGTTTGCTTTAGCATTTGTAGTTGCTGAGCTTGTCGGTCTAAAATTAAACATTCCAACAAAACGCCTTCTAGCAGTAGTACCTCTTGTTGCAATTACGATTGCTTACTTGATTGGATTGGAATATGGTTTGCGTGAGTACATTGAAGGAGGTGCAGAAATTTATGATGTACAGCTAATTTTTTCTTGGACGTGGATGTGGGATTTTATTGTGATGACAGCCTTTATGGTTGCTACGCTTTTCATCTTTTTTGGCACAAAATGGATTAGAATTTCTCCAGCAGGTCCAATTTTCCTTGGTGGAAGTGCAGTTATACTCTCACTTGATGCCTTTTTTCCTTATGACACATTGGGTCCATTACAATATGTTGTACCATACCTTGTACAAACAAATGCTTGGATAATTACTACATTTGACCTTGGAATTGCTACTGCTAGAGATAATTTGCTTTTTCTAAAAGGTGACCACGGCCCTTTTGCATTACAGGTATTTTGGCCATCTGCAGGCGTGCACAGCGTAATTATCTATTCGCTTGTGATGATGGCATTTTTGTTAAAAATGAACATCCAAAAAAACAGAAAAATCGTATACTTTGCAATTGGAATTCTTGGAACAATAGGCGTTAATATGATAAGAATTTTTTCTCTTTCATTATTTGCACTCAAAGTTTCTACAAATGCAGTAGAATTTGAAGAATTCCATTCAGTTGCAGGGGAAATAATGTTTCTTCCATGGCTGTTTATTTTCTTATTGATAGTGACCGCGATAGAAACAAAACGTCTTAAAAAACTTGAAGCCGCAAAAGTGGAAGATAAAACCCCTAAAAATAACTCGTAATATCCCTTTGACCTTCTATCTCTGATAGCTCAGAGACCTTTACCCCAAGTCTTCTAACTGGAATGGTTTGATTTTCCAACGCCTCATGCAAAAGTTGCTTTGCTATTTTCTCTAATTCTTCAAGATTTAGTGTAGAGTTTTTTAGCATTTTTGATTTTGATTTATTTGATAGATCAGATTGAACAAATTGTATTCCAACTGATTTGAACATTTTATTGTTTTTAAGAACAACAGAGTACAGTTCCTTACAAAGTTCTTTTAAGGCTTCTTCAAGAAAGTCGTGCTCTTTAGAATCTTTTTTTAGAGTAACAATTTTGCTAAATTGAATTCTTGGTTCTCTTTCTTTTACAGGCTCATCGTCAATTCCTCTTACAGCATTGAAAATGTATGTACCAGTCTTTCTGCCAAATTGTTGGCTTAGAGTAAATACATCAAGTGATTTTAATTCTCCAATTGTTTCTAATTTCATCTCAGAAAACTTTTCTTCTGTTTTCTTTCCTATTCCTGGAATTACACGAATTTTTAGAGGTTCAAGAAAATTCTCTATTCTTTCAGGTGGTACAACTGTCAAGCCATCAGGTTTTTTGTAATCAGATGCAATTTTAGACACTAACTTATTTGGAGATACTCCAATTGAACAAGTCAGTTTAACTTTGGATCTTACTGAATTTTTTATTTGTTGCGCTAAATGACTTGCTTTTTTAAAGTCAGATTCAGTTTTTTTTGTAACATCCAAATAGGCCTCATCTTTTCCAATATATTCAAAAATATCTGCATAGTCTTTGATTACATTCATTGATTTTTCTGACATATCTGAATAGTATTCAAAATCTGTTGGTAAAAAAACTGCGTCAGCTCTCTCTTCGAGTCTTTTTTTTGCAAACCTAATTGGTAATCCCGATTTTACCCCATATTTTCTTGCAGTATAGTTTGCTGTTGCAATTGCACCACTATCTCCTCCTCTGTCAGAAAATACACAAACTGCAACTGGCCTTGTTTTTAGTTCAGGTGAACGGATTTCCTCACATTGAGCATAAAAGTAGTCAAAATCAATGTGAAATACAACTCTGCTTGGCAACAGTCAATATTCTTTTGAAATACATATTACAATATCGGGGCAAGAATCACCTAAATAGCGTTTTAACATATTGATGTAGGTGTATCCGGTCTCCACAGGCGATGATGGAATAAAAATACAGCCTGAAAAGATGGAAAGAGAAAAACTCTACCATTGTGTTTTTCAAGATAAAGTCCTTCTTTTCTATAAAGACGTTCAAGATGTTCTAAATTGTTATGAAATAGAAGAAAAAGACTTGGTTCAAAAAATCAAAGAACTCTCTAACAAAGAAGAAGTCGAAAAATTTTTAGAGGAATATGTCGAGCAAAAAGACATTAAACATTAAATAAATGCTAAAGACTCTGTTTTTTTTATAGGCATTATAATGAGTGATGACAAGCTAACTGACGCAGAAGAAATTTTCTCAGAATTTCAGAAAAAAAAGGTTGAACAAGAAAAACCTCTAGATGTACCTTTTGAATCCGAGAATGCCCCAGAGTCAGAATTATCCAGCTCCGACCCTGAGCCCATGTTATCTGCTCCTGAGCCCGAACCGATGCTCTCAGAACCAGAAAAAGAGATGCCATCAGAACCAGAAAAAGAGATGCCATCAGAACCAGAAAAAGAGATGCCATCAGAACCAGAAAAAGAGATGCCATCAGAACCAGAAAAAGAGATGCCATCAGAACCTCAAGAAACTCCCATGCAAGAATCACAAAGCACTGACGATGATAGTGAAGAACGTATTCGAAATGTCATTTATGTTGGAACAAAACCAATTATGACATATGTAACTGCAACATTGACGCAGCTTTCAGGCCAACCAACCGTTACAATCAAAGCCAGAGGAAAAAGAATTACTCAAGCAGTTGATGTTTCTCAAATGATTGTCAAAAGAATGAACTCTGTAGGGTACATAGTAAGTGATGTAAGAATAGCATCAGATTCATTGACCTCCCAAGATGGAAGACAAAGAAATGTTTCAACAATAGAAATTGACATTACAAAACCCCAAGATAATTAAAAGCATTATTGTTATTATTATAATTTTCATTGCAGTACTAGTTTTTAGCTCAGGTAAATTGAATTCTTGTGGGATACAACACATTACTTTATTAGAAGATATCAAAACCTTTGAAAAAAATGAAGATCCAGAATTTTGTGAAAAAACAGTGGATAAAATACTAGAATTTAATGAACAATGTGAACCCTATATTGAAATTTTAGATTGTGGTTAAACAAACGCTTCAATTAGAAAAGAAATTCCAAAGTACACTAAAGATATGCTTAACCCTACTATCAAAAATTTGAAATTTCTATTAGATAAAACCTTGGAAATCCTTGATGATATCATAGCAGTTGATGAAAGCCAAGCATAATCCATCCAAATGTGAAGCAAGAACATAATTCCTATTCCCCAGAAAGACCATAAAATTAGTGAGTCTGATATCAATTTGAAACCAATTGTCAACCACCAAATTATGAAAAATGGATTTAATGCACTAAGAAAAATACCTGCTAGAAATGGTCCATATTTTGTTTTAATTCCAGGAGCAACATTTTGTTTGAAAACTTGTCTTAACTGTATCCCTGCAAATGCAAAAAGGCCTACTGCCCCAATTATTGCAATGTATGTTCGAAACTCTGGAATGGTTTCTAAAGATAAAGCTCCAACGCCAAGTAAAATTATCAAAGGTAATTCTACAACCGTATGGCCGTATGCCATTTTCAGACCAGCTTTTGTTCCACCCTTTATCCCATAGAAAATATTAGCAGTAAATAATGGACCAGGCGACATTACCCCTGAGGCTGAAATAACAATTACAACTGCAGCAAACCCCAGTAACTGTTCCATCTTGAAGAACTATTATCTATACATGTAATCTTTAAGATGTTTTGCTTCCTGATCTGTTTCTTTGATTTCTTTTTCAGCAGTTTCTGCATCCTTTTGTAATGATTCTATATTACATGAAACACCAGGCATAAGCTTAGCCATCGCCAAGCATAAATGAACACTTGCTTTAAAGTCCGGTCCTGAATCTTTTGCATTAAACAAAACAACTGCGACATCTTGGTTGTTTAACATTCCTTCATTTAACAAAGAACCTGGAATTCCAGGAATAGTTCCATGCTGTAAAACTAAAAACCCAGCTTGTTTTAGTTTGCTTTTTGCAGATTCCGTACTTCCTGCTGCGACAGCTTGATTTTCATTTACAGCAGATTTTACTGCAACACTGCTTATGACAAGTGAACATTTGTGTTTTTTTGCCCACTCTAACATTTGTGATGCCATAGTTCTGTGTAAGGATTCATGAAGTGTAAGATATGAAGAAAATACTGCAACCTTTAGGTCTTGATTTACAAAAATTCTTGTGGGATAATTTGGGACGCCATCTTTTATTATGCTGACTGGGGGAAAATTATCTGAATCAATAATTCCTCCCAACTCAAATTGTGAAGTGTGAATCAATGATTCAGTTGCAATGGCACTTGTAAAACCAATTGACGGAAATCCATCAACTAGAAATCCTCCCTCGATGTTAATTGGTATGGTTTCTTTAATTCTAATATTTTGGGATTCGCTCATGAGTCTAATGTCTGTTTTAGCGCTTAATAGTTTTGTTACAGATTGTGTTTTAGTTTACTAAGGTCGTATACAAAAATTCGGTTATAAAATTCTGCCTTTGAAAAAATCTATGCAAAAACATCTTAAATCAAGCTATTGTAGGAAACTTTAAAACAAGTCCACAGAGACAAAATTTGGATGGGCAAAAAAATCAAGGTAGGCCTAATCGGAATTGGCAACTGTTTTTCTGGTTTAATTCAAGGAATAGAATACTATACGCAAAATCCTTCTCAAGAGGTTATAGGTATCATGCACAATAAAATTGGTGATTTTTCCATTCATGATTTAGATTTTGTAGTAGGGTTTGATGTTGGTGAAAATAAGATTGGAAAGACAATCAATGAAGCAATTTATGAATCACCTAACATGGTCAACTGGATACCTAAAGATAAAATGCCTAAAACTTCAGCTAAGGTTTACGAAAGTCCAATTCTTGATGGAGTAGGTATTTGGGTAGAAAATAAAGTCAATCCAATTAAAAGCAACAAAACAGACGCACAGCTTGCTGTAGAAATTAAAAAAATCATAAAAGAAACCGGTGTTGAAATTCTTGTATCTTATCTGCCTGTTGGTTCTGAAAAAGTTACCCAATTTTGGGCACAAATTTGTTTGGATGCAAACTGTGCATTTGTTAACTGTATACCCTCTTTTATTGCATCCAATGATGAGTGGGGCAAGAAATTTGCAGAAAAAAATCTACCTCTAATTGGAGACGACATTAAAGGTCAAGTTGGTGCAACAATTGTACATAGAACACTTGCACGCTTGTGTGATGACAGAGGAACAAAAATCGAAAAAACTTATCAAATCAATGTAGGTGGCAACACAGATTTTTTGAATATGAAGGAACAAGAACGCCTAGTCAGTAAACGAATCTCTAAAACTGAAAGCGTACAAAGCCAGTTAAGGAAACGACTAGATGATGATCAGATCTATGTTGGCCCTTCCGACTTTATTCCATTTTTAGGTAATACAAAACTGATGTTTATGAGAATCGAGGGAAGACAATGGGCAAACATTCCATACAATATGGAAGTTAGACTAGAAGTTGATGACAAGGCAAATTCTGCAGGAATTGTAATTGATGCAATAAGATTAGCAAGGCTTGCACTTGATAGAGGCATTGGTGGGCCAGTAATATCGGCTTGCGCGTACTTGATGAAACATCCTCCAAAACAAATGAGTGATCCTGATGCTAGAAACGAGTTAGAGGGATTCATTAAAGGTAATTAAGAAAATTTTCTGCTATCTGAAAATCTAATCTATCTGGGCAACCAGCCTTTTCCTACCTGGCTAGATATCAATCTAAAATTGTTCCAAAAATGAGGGCATGGTTTGATAGGGACTTGGTTTTAGAATAATTATTAATCGAGACTATATAGTAATCCTGCATGGAATATGATAATCTGTGTAATGAAATAATGAAATTAGACTCTCTAATTCGTTTTGTTGCTATCTTGAATCAAAATGGAGATAGAATAGCTGAAAGTTCTCATGAAAATATCTCTAGCCTGTTAAATCCCGAAGAAGTCAAGATGTCCCAGTATTATGCATCACGCAGATGGGAGGCTCGTGGAAACCTTTCGCATAGGATTGGTGATGCCAAATATTCTACAACTGCCTATGAAAAGGTAAAACAAATCACTATGCCAGTCAGCAAAACGGAACTCCTATTAATTAGCACGGAACCAAGTGCAAACCAGTTCCAAATTATTGAACAAATTCTTAAACTAATTGAAAATAATTAAAACCCACAATTCTTCCAATAAAGGCGCTCGTCTAGCTCCTAGACGTTAGGTAACTGCGCTTCATGAATGTAGAATTACAATAATTCTAGTTCCTAGTCAACTAAACTTGTTCGTATTCGATTATTCTAGCCAAATGAAAAATTCTGATATTGGTTCATATAACAAAAGTTGAAATGTTTGGCTTCAAATCCTTTGGGTTTAAAAATACAACTGTAGATTTCCAGCCTGGACTAGTATCAATTTCTGGGCCAAACGGTTCTGGGAAAAGCAATATTTTAGACGCCATAATTTTTGCACTTGGAGAAAACCGCCCAAAAACAATGAGGGTAGACAAGTTGCGCTCTCTCATACACGATATTGAGGGAGAACGACGCGGGCCAAAGATGGCAAGGGTCAGCGTACACTTTGATAACTCTGATAGAAAAATTCCTGTTGACTCTGATTCAGTTACTTTTACAAGAGAAATGGATGATAAGGGCGAAAACATCTACTATATTGACAAAAAACAGACACACCGCGCCCAGATTATTGATCTGCTTGATATGGCAAATGCAGGTTTGCACCAACTAAATGCAGTACAGCAGGGAACCGTTACAAGAATTTCTGAATTTTCATCTGAAGAAAAAAGACAGTCAATTGAGGATCTTATCGGTCTTTCCTATTTTGACGAAAAAAAGAAAGAATCTGAAGAACAGCTAGAACAAGCAGATCGCAGATTAGAAGTCGCCATGGCAAAAATGGGCGAAATCAAAAAGCGAATAGACGAGTTAGAAGAGGAAAGAAACCAGCAACTTAGGAACGATTTGCTAACTAAAGAGGTAAATCGATTCAATGCCATAGAATCTGCAAATAAGCTAAAAATACTCAAAGTCTCCAAACTATCAAAAGAGCGAAATTTTCACGCCTTAACCTCTGAAATCAAAAAATTTGAGGAGGATCGCACCACAATTAGAAAAGAAGCACATGAGATAGAATCTCAGAAAAAAAAATTCATGGATGAGGTAAACGTCTACAATCAATCCAAAGCCACAATTGATTCAGAGCTAACTGAATCCATTCAAAAATCAGAACAGGAAAAAAGTGAAATTAACACTGCAAAGAAAAGATTTGTCCACATTGAAACAAGATTACCAGAAATAAAGTCAGAATTAGAAACGCTGCAAGTAGGTAGAGAATCTCTTGATTCTACAATCACTCAAATGCGTTTATCCATACAACAAACAAATGACGAAAGGAAACGTATTAACGAAGAAGTAAAAACAATCGATTATGAATTAAGTAAAGTTCGAAGAGAACAATCTGAAATATCTATTAAAAAACTTGAAGTAGATAATAAAATAAAAAGTCTTAACAGCAAATTCAATACAGCAAAATTATCATTATCAAAACTTGAATCTGAAAAAAATGATATTGAAAACAAAATTAATCTCAACACAACCAAGAACAGCGAATTTGATCAGCAATCAAACAATCTTGAACGCTTAAAACAAAAACTCGAATCAGTAATTGTGAATCATAAAGCTACAGTTGACGAGCTAAAAACTAGAATAAACAAACTTAATCAACAACGTGAAAAGATTCAAAAAGACATTGATGATGTAAGTCTTATTTTAGAAAAAGCAAGCAAGAGCACTGCTCAATACGAAACAAAGATTAGAGTAGTAAAAGGAATTATGCACGAAGATTATTCAATTTCACAACTAAAAAGTGACTCTGATGCACTTGGCATACAAGGCTTGGTTTATGAAATACTCTCATGGGATAAAGAATACGAACGTGCAGCATTAGCTGTTAGTTCAGATATGATCAAAGCAATTGTTGTCAAAGACTTTACTACTCTCCTCAATCTTGCTGACTTTGTTCGCTCTAAAAAATTACCAAAATTGAAAATTATTCCCCTTGATGCTATACCCAAATTAACAATCTCCCCTCCTAAAGACTCTGAAATCATAGGGATGCTATCAGATTTCATTAAATGTGACGATAAATTTTCATCTCTCAAAACCCTACTTTTTGGTAATGTCGTTTTAGTAAAATCACGAGAGGATGCCCTTGACATATCAAAGACTGGATACAAAGCAGTTACCTTGGAAGGTGAATTTTTTGAGGCCAAGGCAGGCTCTGTAGTAGTCGATTTTAATTCCAAAATCTCTAAGCTAACTAAAATAATTACAATGAGTACTTCGATTGATGGACTAAATCGCTCAATAGATTTACTTCGAAAATATATCCAAAGTAAAAAGTACAAACTCAAACGAATTGAGAATGCTTTAAAAAATTATAACGACAGACTTTCAATTTCTGAAACAGGTCTTGCCACTACCTCAAACAATTATTCAGACTTGAAAACAAAGTTAATTTCCACATCGAGGATGGGAGGACAACTTTCATCAAGAAATTCACACCTAACGCGTAGAATAGAGTATTTACAAACAGAAATTTCAAAGCAAGATTCCTACGTTTTATCATTAGAAGAACGAATTAGAATCGTTTCAGAAAACTATTCAGATCCAAGGCAAACAAAAATTGCACAGGAATTATCAAGATTAAATGAGAAAAAATCAGCGATCACAACCCAACAATCTAACATAGTTTCTGAGCTCAAAGAAAAAGAGTCAGAGCTTGCACAATTTACAGCACAGGAAACTGCTGAAAAATTAAAATCCAAAACTCTTCATGAAGAGCATGCCTCACTTAATGAGGAAAAGCATCAGCTCGAAGTTAGATTACGAATACTGGAAAAAGAATATACTGCAACAAGTGAAAATCTAGTAAAACTTCGAGAAAAAGAACAAGAACTCATCTCTACTTCTGGCAAATCAGTTTCCCAAGTAAACGAATTTGATTCAAAGCTATCCGAATTACATGATAAGGAGTACTCACTTTCAAAAGAGATCAGCACCAGAGAAAGACAATCAGACGCACTTTCACGGGATTTAAAAGAGCTTGGAGAAAATGAATCCCAAATCCAAAAACTGATTTCACATTATGGATATACAGAATCAATTGAAACTTTTGAGGTCGAACCAATTCTAAAGGCACTTTCTGCTGAACAACGAATATTATCAGAGTCAATTAATCGAAGAGCGGCAGAGCAATACATCGACCTTGCAACAGGTTATCGTTCCATGTCTACTAGGAAAAACGAGCTAGAAGAAGAGCGAAACAGTATAGTAAAATTCATCGAGTCAATTGAAAAGGACAAGCGCCAGACATTCTTAGATGCTTTTGATATAGTTGACAAGGAAATTCGTGTAATATTTTCAAAAATGACAGGAGGAAATGCATGGCTAGAGCTAGAAAACGAAGACGATATCTTCTCCTCTGGAATTACATACATGATACAATTCAAAGACAAGCCAAAAAGAACATCTACCTCAATTAGTGGTGGTGAGAAAACTCTTGCTGCAGTAGTATTTGTACTGGCTTTGCAGAAGCTCAAACCCTCCCCATTTTATCTATTTGATGAAGTAGATGCACACTTGGATGCACCAAACTCTGAAAAACTTGCAAAAATTATCGAGGAAAGATCCAAAGGCAGTCAATTCCTTATGGTGTCTCTAAAGGACTCTGTGGTAGAAAAGGCAAAACTCATCTATGGTGTTTATCCAAAAAATGGAGTTTCTCATATTGTTACCTACAAAGACAAAAGATTGCCTTCAATGACTACATAATTAGTTTTAAATACAAAATTTGTAATGAATGCCAGTGCTAACCCGATCCTCGCTTGTTTGGGGAAAACAAGACAAGCTTGAGTTGATGTAGGTTAGCGTTTTCCCCATCTAGATTTCATATTTAAAAAAATTCATTTAGATCTAACTGAAGGATTAATCCTAAACAAGATCAAGCAGCTTGAGTTAATTGTTGAAAGTTGTTTTTTAATTTAGATTTCCTAGAAACTAGGTTCATAGACATATAGTATGATTTTTGCTGGAAATAGTTTATTTCTAAACTATCCCAGTGTAGACCATGACTGCAATGGAAAAATTGTGTGGCTTGTAGTATGTCTGACCTAGATGATTTGACAAAAGCCAAAATAGTTAGAATGATTCTTGACAAGAAAACTGAGAGTGCATTAGAACAATTAAGTGAATTTTATCATCTCTCCACTCCAAAAATAGTTGTTGGGACAATAAAGAAAAAACGGAGAACTGTCTATGCAGTTTACGTTCCGGCAGAAGAGAAAATTTACGCATTAAATTCTGAGATTTTTTACAATCCTTTTGTAATTTTACATGAATATTATCATCACATGCGCTCAAAGCTAGGAGTGCATCGTGGTTCAGAAAGACATGCAAACATGTTCGCTATGAGCTTCATTAATTCTTACAAAAAAACTGAAGGGGCTACTCGATTTTAGAATCGCTGTTTTTTGATTTTTTTATTTTTCTAACTTAACAAAACAAGCGACGTCTCTTCCATCACTTATACTCTCCAAAGGAGGTTCTTCCTTACACTGTTCAATTGCATATGGACATCTTGCGCGAAACCTGCATCCTTTATACACATCAATGTCTAGTGGTTCATTGATTCGAATCTTTTTTTCCTTGTGTAGATTATCTGGGTTTGGTTCTGATAGTGCATCAATGAGAGCTTGTGTATAGGGGTGCTTTGGATGCAACAAAACCTGGTCTATTGAACCCATCTCTACTATCTTTCCCAAATACAAAATAGCAATTCGTTGTCCAAAATGTCTTGCAGTCGCTAAATCATGAGTGATGTAAATAAAAGAGATACCGTGCTTTTTTTGAAGATACTCCATTAGCTCTAACACTTCTGCACGAACTGACACATCAAGCATTGACACTGGCTCATCTGCAATGATTACTTTGGGTTTTAACACAAGAGCTCTTGCAAGAACTATTCTTTGGCGTTGTCCCCCAGATAGTTCATGTGGATATTTTTTAGCAATCTCATCCGCAGGCTCTAATCTCACTTCACGTAATGCATCTATGACTTGTCTATGTCGCTCTTCTTTATTACCAATTTTATGAATCTCAAGTGGTTCTAAAACAATATTCAAAACCTTCATCCGTGGATTGATAGAATCATATGGATCCTGGTGTACCATCTGACACGACATCCTAATTTTTTCAAGACTTTTAGAATCATTTCCAATTTCCTCTCCTTGAAAAATTATTTTTCCAGAATTTGCTTCAATTGCCTTCATGATTAGCCTTGCAATAGTTGATTTTCCAGAGCCCGATTCCCCAGCAAGAACAAAAACCTCGCCTTCCACAAGCGAAAAAGAGACATCATCAACTGCCTTAACAATAGAGGCCTTGGAGCTAAAAAATCCTTTTTTTACAAAATGCTTTGTGAGGTTTTCTACCTTCAGGATATCTCTCATCAATTTGGGATAAGGCATTTATGTATAAAAACCGGGCCGTAATACAGTTGAGTACAAAAACTCTTCAAAAATCACTAGGATACAGACATTTTGAAATAAATTCGAGGCTATGCTATTTTAAACCAGCGTCTTCAAAATCTGAAAAAACCTTTGCTACCGAAATATCGCACAGTCTTAATCAAAAAGAAAAATCAATTAGCCCTAAATTTTTTTATGATATTAAAGGCTCAGCGATATTTGATGAAATATGTGAACTGCCAGAATATTATTTAACAAGGACTGAAACAGAACTTTTAAAAAAAATTGGAAACGACCTTACTCAGTTTATTTCTAAAGATATCAGATTAGTTGAGCTTGGTAGTGGCTCTGCTGTAAAAACCAGACTGCTCTTAGATGTTCTCGCAAACATTCAAAATAAAATAGAGTATTTTCCAATAGACATTTCTGATATTTTGCAAGAAAGCTCACAGAAATTATTAGAAGATTATGAGAACCTATCAATTACTGGAATTATTGATTCCTATGAAGGCGGATTAGAATTTGTAGAGCAATATGACGATAAACCCAACTTGATTGCATTTTTAGGCTCTAGCTTTGGCAATTTTACTCCAGAAGTTGGTTTTGCATTTCTACACAAAATCTCTTCCATCATGAAAAAAAATGATTTATTTTTCATAGGTCTTGACCTTGTCAAAGATAAAAAAGTTTTAGAAAAAGCATATGATGACCCTAAAGGAATTACTGCCAACTTTAACCTAAACGTGTTGGCGAGAATTAATGATGAATTGAGTGCTGACTTTGATCTTTCACGGTTTGTTCATCATGCAATTTATAATGAGAAAAAACAAAGAATTGAGATGTATTTACGTTCACTAGAAAAACAGACGGTGGAAATTAAAAAAGCTGATTTGTTATTAGACTTAGAAAAGGATGAGTTGATTCACACTGAGCATTCTCACAAATATTCCATTCCTCAAATTGAAAACATCCTGCGTAAAGCAGGATTCAGGTTCGAAAAAATCTGGCAAGATACAAACAAACCATATGCTCTATTTCTAGCTTCAAAACACTAAGCATCTTCAGCACATCTGAATCCAGAAAATAACCATCTTTCATCTAATCTGAAAAAGTTTCTATAACTTCCTCGTATGGACATTTGAGGTGTTCCAAATGATCCTCCACGCAGAACCTTTTGGTTTGTAAACCATTTGTCATTGTATTCTGAAAAACCTGTTTTAAACCCAGGATACCCAACAAATTCAGACGCAGTCCATTCCCAAACGTCCCCAATCATCTGATGACACCCATAGCTGCTCTTGCCATCAGGATACGAACCTATCTCAGAACAACTCCAAAGATAGGATTCCAACAAGTTTGCATTTTTTTGGTTAGGAACCTCATTACCCCAAGGGAATATTGTTTTTCTCATTTTTGCTTCGTTCCAACATGCAGCCTTTTCCCATTCTGCTTCAGTGGGTAATCTTTTTCCCGCCCATCTGCAATAGGCATCAGCTTCATAGAAGCTCACATGACAAACAGGCTCATTTTGATTGATCTTTCGTTTACCAAGAAAATCACGCATCATCCATCTCCCATTTTCTTTTTCCCAGTACATTGGAGACTGCCAATTATTTTTCTTTACTGTATCCCAGCCATCTGATAACCAGTACTTGTAGTCTTCATATCCTCCATCCTCTATGAAACTCAAATACTGCCCGTTTGTGACAGGAAATGCATCAATTCTGTAATCATTAAGGAAGACCTTATGTTCTGGCCTCTCAATGTCATAAGAAAAGCCATCCCCATAATATCCCATGGTGTATACCCCTCCACTAATTGCTACAGACACTGGTTCTACTTTCGATGGTGAAGGGGGAATATTTTTTTTTACTGGTCTATATTCATCTGCAAGTAAGTGTTGCAGATCATATACTAGTAGCTCCTGATGTTGATACTCGTGATGCATTCCAATTGTTAGGATCTGATTTGTTTTACTTGAAACTGAACTAGTTTCAAGAAATTTTGTTACACGTTGATTAACTATCTCAAAATATTCAAAAACTTGTTCTACTGTGGGTCTTGACATAATTCCTCTCTTGCCCTTCTCATGTGGTTCTCCAAACTGATGATAATACGAATTTAGATATTCAGAAAATTCTTTTGAATAAAATTCATAATCTTTATTTAATTTACTTAGAACAACCTCGTAAATCCAGCTAACATGGCCAAGGTGCCATTTTGGTGGGCTCGTATAATCCGCAGTTTGTACCACAAAATCATCTTTTTCGAGGGTTTTTACTAATTCTAGGGTGCTGGCTCTTGTCTCATTAAATGAATCTAATAGGCTTTTTGATTCTGAGATAGCAGTCATGAATTATTTACGATAAAAACTTGGTGCGTTTTAAATTTACTGCCAAATACTTGCTAGTATCCTCTAGCAAAAATTGGGATAATGGTACTTGATTTACCACAATATACACACTTTGTATTCTGATTTTTTCCATCAAAAGGAATTACTCGTATTTCAGCTCCTGTTTCTTCCTTAATTTTTTCTTCACAGCTTTCATCACCACACCATGAAGCATACAAGAAACCCCCTTTTTCTAATTCCTCTTTAAATTTTTCATAATCATCTACAGACGTACTTCTTTCTTGAAGCATTTTTTTTGCAGCATCAAACATTTCATTTTGAATTTTCTCTAGAATTGCATTTATCTCTCCGCCAATCTTATCTATAGCAAGATCTGTTTTTTCTTGATTATGTCTTGTGGCAATTACCACTTTCTGTTTTGCAATATCTTTCGGACCAATTTCAATTCGTAAGGGAATGCCTTTAAGCTCCCAATCATGAAATTTGAAGCCAGGAGTTAACTCGCTTCTTCTATCTACATGAACACGTATTTTTTTGTCAAGCAGCATCGTTTCAATTTCATTTGCCTTTTCTATTACCTTTTTGGCATCAGCTTCAGAATAGTATATTGGAACTATTACAACTTGAATTGGTGAAACTTTTGGTGGCAATACAAGACCCTTGTTATCCCCATGTACCATAATCATTGCCCCAATTAATCTCCATGATACACCCCACGATGTTTGCCACGCATAATTTTCAACATTGTCCTTGTCTGAAAATTTTACATCAAACGGTTTTGCAAAGTTTTGCCCCAAGAAGTGGGATGTCCCCATTTGAAGTGCCTTGCCATCTGGCATTAGTGATTCCATTGTTGTGGTATAAACTGCTCCTACGAATTTTTCCTTCTCGCTTTTTTTCCCAGTGATTACAGGAATTGCAAGTTCTTCCTCAATTGTTTTTTTGTAAATCTCCAAAATTTTCATTACCTCTTCTTCAGCTTCTTTAGGCGTAGCGTGAACTGTATGTCCTTCTTGCCACAAAAATTCTGAATTTCTAAGAAAAGGCTTTGTTGCTTTAATCTCTGCTCGTAATGCTGTATTCCAAAAGTTAATTTTTAGAGGTAGATCACGCCAACTCTTAATCCATTTTGAATACATCGAGTAAGCTAGAGTCTCGGAAGTTGGTCGTAAAGCAAGTCTGTCTCCTATCTCATTATTTCCTGAATGTGTTACCCAAAAAGCCTCTGGATTAAATCCAGCAAAATGTTTTTTTTCTTTACCTAAAAGTGACTCAGGAATTAGTACTGGTAAAAATCCATTTCTTATTCCTTCTTTTCTAAATTTTTCATCTAAAGCGGATCTTATTGATTCCCAAATAGAGTATCCATCTGGCCTAAGAACAATGAGTCCTTTGACTGGTGCATAATCTGCAAGTTCAGCCTTTAGAACCACCTGTGTATACCATTCACTAAAGTCATCATTTTTTGTAACAGTAATTCCTATTTCTTTGCTCAATTTACCACTTCATGAAAATCAATACTAATGAGCTTTTCTTGTTTTAGAGCGAATCCCCTTTACAGAGAACCTTTCCAATAACTCTACTTTGAAAATTTGGGCAAACAAAACATTGGACAAAATGTATGTGATCTTTTAGAACTGGGCAATCTACATACTCCATTTTCATTTTTTTGAGCATTTTCGGGCTGACTCCTTTTAGTTTGAGCTTTCCTTTCTCATCCATCATTCCTGATTCCCTTAATTCCTCCTTTACATTGTCAGGAATTTTTTGGCGATCTTCTGTAGCTTTTATTTCTACTTCGTATTTGTGCTCAAGCTCTTCCATTCTGTTGTTAGTTACAATATTCGATTTATTAATAGCTGTTGGCGATCAAAAACTTGTTAAACTTTAATATATTCTAGTTTTAGTTCACAAACAGAAAGTAATTGTTAGTAATTTTTGATGTTGAAGGAGTGCTTTTTGATGCAGAATATCTACCAATTCTAGCCGAAAAGATAAACAAGGAAAAAGAAATTTGGGAAATTACTAAAAAAGGAATCCAAGGTGAAATCAATTGGGAAGAGGGACTAAAAACTAGAATAAATTTACTTAAAGGCATTGATCATGCCATATGTCAAGAGGTTGCCAATTCGTTGCCAATTATGACTGGTGCAAGAGAATTATGTAGATCTTTAAAGAAAGCAGGATGGAGACTAATGGCAATCTCAGGAGGATTCACAATAATGACTGACAGACTCAAAAAAGAGTTGGATTTGGATTATATTTACTCAAACGAGCTACTATTCAAAAACGGAAAAATTGATGGTGTTAAAATTAATGTAGATTCCGATAAAGCAAAATCTGCAAGGATCAAAATAAAAGAATGGGGAGAAAAAAAAGAAGATATTGTTGTTGCAGTAGATGGAGCAAACGATGTTAAATTGTTTGATATATGCGGCTTGGGAATTGCTTACAGAGCACAGGATTTAGTCAAAGACTTGGCAACAGTAACACTTGAAGAAAAGAATCTTGCCAAAATAATTGATATCATAAACCAGCATTATCATCTTAAAATAGAATCGCTAACCATTGCTTAAACCATTTTTGGACGGAAAATAACATCCTTAAATGAAGTTCTATCTAACTAAGTTAATGACCCTAGAAATTATTCCTATTCATATCAAAAAGGAAATTAACAGAGGTGATAAGTTAGCTGATCTAATTCTTTCTTCAGCAAAACAAAAAATTCAAGATGGGGACATATTTGTAATTTCCCAGAAAATAATATCTAAACAAGAAGGCAGAAAAATTAATCTATCTGAAGTAATACCTTCTAATCTTGCATTAGGTATAGGTGCAGAATACAACAAGGATCCAAAACTTATTGAAGTGATTCTTTCAGAATCAAAAAGAATTGTAAGAATGGAAAATGAAATAATTATTGTTGAAACAAATCACGGCTTCATTTGTGCAAATGCGGGAGTAGACGAAAGTAATGTAGATACTGGCTATGCAACACTACTTCCTCTTGATTCTGATAAATCCGCTTTGCTCATACAAAGCCAAATTCAAGAAAAAACCAAGAAGAAAATAGCCATTCTTGTTTCTGACACATTTGGTAGGCCTTTTAGGATGGGTCAGACAGATTGCGCAATTGGAATTGCTGGAATAGATTCGATATTTGATTATCAAGGTACCAAGGACAGCTTTGGAAAAATATTACGCGTTACAGCCATTGCTATATCTGATGAACTATGTTCGGCAGCAGAGCTTGTGATGGGAAAGACCCTAAATTGTCCAGTAGTTATTGTACGTAATTACAAGTACAAAGAATCAGATTCAAAAATTAATTCTATAATCCGACCCGAAAATGAGGATTTATTTCGATAACTATTTTTCAAGTACCATTTAAGATAAGAATATAATATCAATCATAAAATGCATTTTGAAATTGTCTACTAGATCTGAATTACACTGTCATAATTTATTTTCCAATTTTCATTTAGGCAAAGAAGAGCCACCATACGATTGTAATGTTACTATTAGAGACCAATTAGAGCTAGCAAATGACTTGAATCTTGAAGCACTGTTTGTAACGAACCATAACACTCTTGATGGATATTCTCAAATGGTAAAATACAGAAATGAACATAACAAATTCAAAAATATTCAAGTTTATCCCGCTGAAGAAATAACTACTGACACTGGTGCACATGTATTAGCATATGGTATACATCAAGAAATTCCATCTGGTCTTACAATAGAAGAAATCATCGATGAGATAAAAAAACAAGGTGGAGTCTCGTCTGCCCCTCACCCATTTAGTTTAGTTGATGCACTACGAGAAAAATCCCAGATATGTGATATGATTGAAGTATTCAATAGTAACAATATTGACGTGATTTCAAACGTAAAAGCAAATCAATTTGCCTTAGAAAATAATATGACCAAGGTATCTGGAAGTGATTCACACGTTAGCTCAACTCTTGGAAGATGTGTAAATGTAATCGAATCTGAGAATACCCTTGATGATATCTTATATGCAATGAATCATAATCAAATTAAAATTCTCAACACGGGTTACACTCTGCCAGAAGAAACATTAGATCACATAAAATTCAAGATTAATAATTCTAAAGACTATATTTTCGATTATGTTAAAGAACATCATCCTCACGCTGTAGGGATTTTTTCATTTTTGCTCAAAGTGTATGATCTTGATCAAGATAGTTACCTCTGGGCAGTGTTCTACAAATTCTGTCTTTATTTCCTAAAACGAATCTCACACAAAATTAATTATCAAAACCTTGACTCAAATTTCATGAATGAAAGAAATCCATTAGCTATCTTTACGAAAGCTTTGTGAGAATTTTTATTGTTAGGTAATACTAATTTTTTCTTATACATTGGTGTAGCATTTCTGAATCCCCAAATAGATTTTAATATGACAAAACCAAGATCATAAATAGGTGACTAGAAATTTCAGATACAGAATCTATAAAATTGGATGCAGTAGGCTTGTTTTGCCCAGAACCCGTATTTCGTACAAAGATTGCAATTGAAAAAATGCAAGTGGGTGAAATATTAACAGTACGTGCAGATGATCCTGCAGCTGAAGATGACATTTCAAGATGGGTAAACAGAAATGGTCATGAGCTATTAAGTTTGAAAAAAAATGATAACGTAATCGAGTTTTCTATTAAAAAGGTGAAGTAATACATGGCTACAAAAGTTGAAACTGATTTATCTATTCTAAATCAAATTGGTAATACTCCGCTTGTAAAACTTGACTCTCTTACAAACGATAATGTGACATATTTTGCAAAACTTGAAGGTCATAATCCATTTGGTTCAGTCAAAGATAGGGCAGCATATTGGATGATAAAAGATGCAGAAGAACGCGGGATCTTGAAAAAAGGTCATAGTATTATCATCGAACCTACTTCAGGAAACACTGGAATTGCTCTAACAGGAATTGCCAAATTGTTAGGCTATGGAGTAGAGATTGTCATACCAGAAAAAGCAAGTAATGAAACCAAAAAAATTATTGCATCACTTGGCGCAAAGCTATATGAAACATCTGACGATCTGTGTCCCAAAGTAGGAGCAGGTACTGATCAAAGCATTGCTTTGGCAACGTCCATCGCATCCTCAAGGCCAGATACGTATTATTCACCAAATCAGTATGCTAACGAAGCTAATTTTATGGGTCACTACAAAGGAACTGGTCCAGAAATATGGAAACAAACCGAAGGCAAGGTGACTCATTTTTTTACTGGAGTAGGTACTGGAGGTACTATAACTGGAATAGGAACCTATCTCAAAGAGAAGAATCCAAATATCCAGATAATTGGATGCCAACCACAACAAAATCACTTAATCCAAGGATGGAGAAATTTTGAAGAATCCGCAAAGCCTGATTTGTTCCTAAAACGAGAAAGTGTTGTTGATGATTGGGTATCAGTTACAAATGCTGAAGCTTTTGGAGTAGTAAAAGAGGTATTTGAAAAGGATGGGCTTCTGATTAGCCCATCATCAGCTGCAGTCTATGCTTCAATGAAAAAATACCCCCTAGAGAAAGGCTATGTGGTAGGAATATTTGCAGATGATGGTAGGAAATTCAAAAGCATTTATGCAGAACAAAAAATTATGACAGAAGAAGAATTCGACAATTCATTAAAAAAAGCAAAATACGTTTCAAAAATAGCTTACATGTGATTTTCTTATCATCTTGTTTGAATTTTAGATATCATTGCATTTAGAGAAAAGGGTTTTTGTAATATCTCAACCGATTCTTTCAATACGCCTGGTGCAGTTAAGATAGAACTAATGTTATATGCTGATGCAAAAATTATTCTCTGTTTTGGGCATCTTTCTAAAATCTCTTTTACTGCTTCAGCTCCACTTTTTTTTGGCATGTTATTATCAATCAGTACTACATCAAAGGGACCTAATTCTAATGAATCAGGATTTAAAGTCAAGAATGCTTCATTAAATTTTTGTATACATTCCTCTCCATCATACGCAAGTGTAACTTTACAACCATTTTTTTCAAGTATATGCTTGTATTGTTGAATTGTAAAACGATTATCTTCAGCTACTAAAACATGCAAGCTATTTTCCTCATCTGTAATATTTCAAAATGGAGTTTAAGATAGAGTTTGTTTGAATTAAACGAACAGGCGACTATGTAGATAATTCTGGTGAACTTTGAATTTGCTCTTTGTTTAAGATGGGTATCGTAAATTCAAATGTTGCTCCGCCATCAAAATTATTTTGTGCTGATATTTTTCCGCCGTGAGCTTCTATAATGCCTTTACATAAGAATAATCCAAGTCCTGTCCCTGATTGTTCTTCATGCTTGAGACCTTTTGTAACAAATTTTTCAAAAATCCTAGGTAAAATTTCTTTAGTAATTCCCAAACCAGTATCCATAACTCTAACTTGGATTTTATTTTCATCTGGGTACACATGAGTGTCTATAGTTATAGTCCCCTTTGGCGTAAATTTTATTGCATTATTTAGAAGATTTCTGAACACTTGACCAATTCTAACCCTATCTACTTCAACTACAATGTTTTCATCAAGATTTTCTCTAATGATTATAGGTTTTTTGAGGCCTATTTTTTGGGATTTAGTAATTTCTAAAATAATATCATTAATCGGAATCTTTTCCATTTGTAATTCTAATCTATTGTTCTCAATTCTAGTTACATCAAGCACCGCATTTGCCAAGTCTTGTAACTTATTTGCAAGCTCTAATACCCCATCCCATGCTTCTTTTTGATCAATATCTCCTGCTTTTGCCAATTCCGCAAAACCCAATATTGGTTGAATTGGACTTTTTAGCTCATGTGAAGCTATTCCAATAAACTCATCTTTCATTTTATCTAACTCCTTCAATTTTTCATTTGCTGTTTTCAATTCAATGGTTTTCAAATCAACCTCTTTTTTCAAATCACTGTTTATTTGACTGATAAAGAACCCAAGTGTAGCTGCTATTGCTCCAACAATTGTTATGATTACAATTTGCCCAGTAAGTGAATCTCTTTCATTATCTTCAATCTGACTTGTAGACTCATCTGCAAGGATTGATAATGAGGCTAAAGTTGAATCTAGTTCAATTTCTAATTGGTTTTCAGTTATTTGGATCTGATCTAACAAAAGATCATTATCTAACTCAAAAAATAACTCGCCTACAAGATTTTCATATTGATTATAAATTCTATCTATATTGGATAATTTTTGATATAACATATCAAATTCCTCCCCTGATTTTCCTGATGTTGCTATATCCGTTCCTACATTTACTATGTTTTTACTTCTCTCTATGTTGGAATCAATGGTTCTGCCGCTTAGCCAAAAATTCTCCTTTGTTTTTTCTAGTTCTCCCATGTTGCCAGTTTCTGCAAATCTGATAATTTTCTCAAGACTAATCGCTTGATTTGATTTTTGGAATCTAATGTCTGATACTATTTCATACAGCGGAGTGTATTGTTCAGAAATTTCAATAATTTCATTGCTAACTTTAGACATCTGGAAAACACCAAACATCACAGTTATCCCTAAAAACAAAATGATGATTCCAACTAAGCCACCTATCTTAAAACTTGTTTTTGTATTCTTAAACAATGATCTACACTCTCCATATCATTTCAACTAATCTTGAAATTCTAAATTCAGCATAATCAGATTTTTCCATATGGAGTTAATTGCAAAACAACTAGTATCTGTAAATGTCTGATCAAAATGAACAGACAAGGATAGTCTGAAAATTCTTTCAGTTCTCTGATAGGAACTTATCAACTTCGATGGCTGCCATACATCCAAAACCTGCTGCAGTTATTGCTTGACGATATCTTCTATCGTGAACATCTCCAGCAGCAAAGACTCCTTTTACACTGGTTTTTGTATTTTCTTTAAGGACGATATAGCCTTGTTTATCCAACTCAATTTGATTAGCGAAAAGTTTGGTGTTAGGGTCATGACCAATTGCCACAAAGATTCCTCCTACCTCAAGTGTTGTTTTCTCATTGGTTTTAGTATCTCTAAGAACTACTTTCTGCACTTTTCCATTTCCAATTATTTCTTCTACTGTTTTATTCCAATGAAACTTGATCTTTTTATCTGCAAATGCTCTTTCTTGCATTATCTTACTTGCCCTAAGCTGCTCTCTTCTATGTACAAGATGAATAGTAGATGCAAATTTTGTAAGGAATGTAGCTTCTTCAATTGCAGAGTCTCCACCTCCTGCAACAACTAATTCTTGATTTCTAAAAAATGGACCATCACAAGTTGCACAATACGATACCCCTTTTCCTCCATAGGTTGTTTCCCCTTCCAATCCTAGCTTTCTTGGATTAGCTCCAGTGCAAATTATTATCGCATCTCCTTCATACTCTTCAGATGCAGTGAGAACTTTGAAGGGACTGTGTTTAAAATCTACGTTAACTACTTCATCATCAATAATAGTAGTACCCATTCTTTCTGTCTGTTTTCTAAAATTTATCATAAGATCAGGCCCCATGATACCATTTTCAAAACCTGGGTAGTTTTCTACATCGGTTGTATTCATAAGCTGTCCCCCTGGAAGTATACCTGAAAGAATTAGAGTATCATGTCTTGCACGTGAGCAATAAATTCCAGCAGTATATCCTGCAGGTCCGGCTCCAATAATTATGACATCAAATTTTGTCTTTTTTTCATTTGGTTTACTTGGAGGTTTTTTTCCTAAACCCTTGTCAACTACCTGAGTTTCTCCCACAGAACTTGACATCATGAATTAAATTTTAAACTCATGAATTTAAATCAAGCACCAAATCCCCAAGAATTTTTTGATGCTTTTTACAAAGTTTACCAATCTCAATCTGTGAGTGAAGCAGCTCCTTTTGCCAATGTGGATTAAACAGACGACATTCCTCAAGTACACAAAATGGCTCTCCTGTAAGGTAATAGAATAATGCCTGCATGGCATATCCTTCTACTATTGTTGAAATACGTTCATCATGATATTCTAAATAAGTCCCTTGATATTTTTTCTTAATCGATTCAAGATTAAGACCTTGAGCCATATTTGAAATCAATTCAATATAGTATTCTTTAGATTTTGCAGGTGCCTCAATTATGCCAGTAGTGGAAATTATAGATGGATTTGAACATATTATGGTTCTTCCATGATATCGATAATCATTATAATCATAAGTGCACATCAGCCTATTTGTAAAAATAAGATGAAAATTATTTGCTGAATTTTCTGCCTCGAAAATTAACTCAGAAAGAATTTTTTGAAATTCAAATCCATCATACATGATAATGTTTTTTATTTTTGAGGAGTTTTGGAAACTATTTTTTTCAAATTCAATCTCTTCTGCGCTAGGGGAATGAAACTCAAACGACTTTCTAGTGTTAAAGATTCTACACGATGCAAGTTGCGTGGCAGTAGTTTTTTTTACATTTGAAAAAATATTTTTACGTACTTCTACATCTATTGTGAAGTTTTTTTTAATAAAATCCGCTAATTGACTAATATTGATTTCTGGTACTGAGGGCTCATCATATAGAAAAATTTTTGAAATTTTCAATAAACTATTTGAGATTAAGTTAGTTATCTTTCTAACTCTTTGATTTTGGCTGCGGTAACTTCTGCGGCTTTTTTACCTGAAAACAGCATAGATCCAAAAGTTGGCCCCATTCTTGCCAAACCATATGTCTCAGTCACAGACATACCTGCAACCACTAATCCTGGAAAGATTTCACCTGTTTTTTCAACGACATACTCTTCTCCTTGGTCAACCCACATTGGGTTCATACCCTTCCATTCTACAAGCTTTCTATCTACAAGACGTTTTACTGCTACAGAATCGTGACCTGATGAATCAATCACCATTTTTGATTCTAATGCTATTGGATCAACACATGTGATGTTTCGTGGCAATGCAGAAACTGGCATCCAGTTTACTACAACCCCAGCAACACGACCGTTCTTTAAAACCAAATCATCAAACTTTGTTAAATTCAGAAATTTTACCCCAGCATCACATGCCGCAGCTATCAATTTAGAAACAGCATGAGGGCCTGGAGTGAGATACAATCCATTTGCTACTTTCTTATATGGAATACCTAACTCATCCCAAATCTTTTGAGCTGGCTCTCTTACAGTAACAGGATTCATCATATATCCTCCTAACCAATATCCGCCTCCTAGGTAGTTGTTTTGTTCAATTATCAGTACTTTAAAGCCCATACTAGATAACTCCCTTCCTGCAGTTAGACCAGCTGGCCCTGCACCAATTATGATTACATCCGATTCTGCTCTATCAATTAAAACTGAATGAAATTCATCAGCAATTGCTTTAGTGATATCGACCTCTCTTACATCTGTAAAAATTTTTTGTGGTCTTTGTTCGTTAATTGATTCTTGCATGAACTAATCCATAATAAAACCAATTAATAGTTTCCTCGTATTTGGCAAAATCTTAATAAATTTAGTTTTATTGAAGAAATTTTTTCTTTTTTTCAATTTCAATTTTTTTAGGTAAAGTGGTAAGATCCCTATTTCTATGCCACAATAGATCTTTTGCCATATTTTTTTTCAACTGTTTCACACTATTTTGTTTAATTTGTTCATCATACATCTTGTGTAAACATTTATTGCAAATTCTATCAGTTGCCCCCATTCCCTCTGGAGGCGTAATTCCCATTATCTTAAATCTTGATCTAGATGTTTTCATACTTCTTGGTTGGAAAATTTGTTTACATAAAAAACATACATTATCCATATGCCGATATCATTAATCTACTAAAAAAACATACATGTAAACTAATTATTGATTCACACCATTAGTATTACCTAATTCATAAAATTCCAAATTATACTAGATGTTATTCTGTGAATCTAGAAAGACTATCAAGTGGCAAGATATGGCTGGTATATCGTAAATTATCGTTAAAATTCCTACTCTCAAAAATTTATATCCAAACTCAAAGAACCTTTTTTGAACATTGACAATATCTAATCTAAAACAAACTAGTCCTGATTCTAAATTGCCTAGAGTAAACTGGGCAAAAATTGAAGAAGCTGACAATTTTGCAAAGATGGTAAAACTCTACCGGCAAGGAAAAATTGATCATGATAATTTTCGACGCTTTCGACTACAGCATGGTGCATATGGTACAAGAATGACTGATGATTATGCAATGGTTAGAATTAAAATCCCAGCTGGGGAAATTTATCCTACTCAATTAGAAAAAATTGCTCAACTTAGTGAAACGTTCTCAATTGGAAGTGCTCATATTTCTACAAGACAAAATATCCAACTTCACTGGGTAGTTTTAGAAGATGTATCAGAAATTATGCGTGGATTGACCGAAGTTGGTTTAACCTCACGAGAAGCATGTGGTAATACTGTTAGAAATGTAATGTGTAGTCCTCTTGCTGGCGTATGTGGTGCTGAAGAATTTGATGTAACCCAATATGCCATCGCTACTGCAAAGTTTCTTTTAAGAAATCCCTTAAATCAAAACCTTCCAAGGAAATTCAAATTCAATTTTACATGCTGTGAAAAACACGGAATGGCAAGAATAGCTGATGTTGGATTAATACCTCAAATAAGGGAACTTGACGGAATGAAACAACGCGGTTTTAAGATCTTCTTAGGTGGAGGTCTTGGCAACAAATCATTTGTTGGACATCAATTAGAAGATTTTACTCCTGAAGACGATGTGTTGTACACTTCTATTGCAGTTCTCAGAATATTTGATAGAATGGGTGATAGAAAAAATATGGCAAGAAACCGAATGAGATATTTAGTTGACGAGATGGGATGGGAAAAATTCCAAAACTTGGTGTTAAAAGAAAGAGCCATTGTAAGGGCTACTCAATCAGTAATTGTAAAACTCGATGTAGATGATACTCCTACCGAAATTAAAAGATCATTAACTATATCTGGCACTGATGGGAAGCCAACCCCAGAAGGATATTCCCGTTGGATTAAAACTTCCACATTTAAACAAAAACAGGATGGATATTATTCAGTTTTTATTAACTTAGAAGCTGGCGATATCACAGCCAATCATCTTCATGCTCTTGCAAACATTTGTAGAGAGTTTTCAGCAGAGGGTTTTGCTCGAAATGGATTTTCTCAGGATATAGTTTTCAGATGGATACATGAAAGTGATCTCCCTAGATTATATTCTCGTTTAATTGAAGTAGGACTAGCAAATCCTGGCTCTCTTACAATGGCATCCCCAATAGGATGTTCAGGAACTACCTCATGTAATTTGGCACTTACTAACTCTCACAGACTTGCAAAGGAGATTCAAAGAAAGTTTCTTGAATTAAAACTGGATGAAGATGATGATCTGAGAGACTCTACAATTAAAATTAGTGGCTGCCCTAATTCTTGTGGCCAACATGAAATCGCCACAATTGGGTTTTACGGAGGTGGCGGTAGAGTTGGTAAAGATATGTATCCACTTTATCAGATGTCGTTAGGTGGGCGTTCAGATGGTGATGCCATGTTGGGCGTAACTTGTATGCGCGTTCCAGCTAAAAGGATAATTCCAGTAATTCTAAAAATAATTGAATCGTTTAAGAAGAACAAAAAATCTGAGGATACTCTTTCGTCATGGATTAATAGAATTGTTAGGGGTAATGAAAATTCTGAAATAAAATCTGTCAATGATTTAAAACAAATTCTATCTTCTCACGTGGCGCCACCAACCAAAGAAGAAGATGCAGATTTCTATTTGGATTATGGCAGTGACAAAAACTATCACACAATCACTGGAAAAGGTGAGTGTGCTGCTTGAGTAAAGAAAAAACCATGCGTGTTACCACTGACGTCGATACCCTTCGTTCTGAGATCCGCGATAAGAGCGTCAGAGTAATTGACGTTAGAAGAGAAGAAGATTATAAAAAAAACCACATACCCACATCAGTAAATTTGCCCCTGGCAACTCTATTATCAGATGATGCCCCAGAACGTGTAGTTAAACTTGTAAACCATCTCGGAATCGATGATGAAACTTCAGTAGTAGTTTACGATGATACTTTTGGGGCTTTGGCATCTAGGGTTGCCTGGACATTAGAGTATCTAGGTCACAGTGATGTTTCACTACTTGAATTGACTTTTGGGCAGTGGAATTCTCTGGGGCTTGAAACCGATACTCAAGTGCCTTCCATTACATCAAAAAATCACTCTATAAAACTACATCCAGAAATTATGGCAACTGTTGATTATCTTGAAAAGGCTAAAGAAAAAAAAGATGTCATTTTGTTAGATAATCGAGAGAGATTAAATTTCTTAGAGCAACATATTCCTGGTGCAGTTAACATTCCATATAGAACTCTTGGTACATCGGAGAAAATTTTACTCCCAAAAGAAGAAATGAAAAGATTGCTTGAAAATAGAGGAATTAAACCAGATGCTGAGATAATAACATACTGTGGTAGTGTTGGCACGCTCTCTGGGTTGGCGTATTATGCTTTAAAATCAGTCAACCTTCCAAATGTGAAACTATATGTTCGTTCATTTAAGGAATGGAAAAATCTGAACAAACCAATTGACAAACAAGAAAATGCACACTATTGGGATCTTTCTGCTGAATAAATATCAAAACTTAGTTCTGGGCTACCTCACTGCGTAACTTTTGGGTTACTGTAGCCTCAATATCATCAAAAACATCTAACATTTTCTTCTTATTTTCATGTAAATAGTCAATACCTCTATCCTTTAGTCTAATCTTCCATAGTCTTATTTCTCTATGACTTTCAAAAAACTGGTCTATCATTTGCTGACCATATTTTGTTGAATCAATGAATAAATCAAAATTATCAATTGTTTTTTCAATATCTTCTTCCTCGATAGATGATTTGACGGTTTGAATCGCTTGGCTAATTTCTTTTAGATTTTTTATCGTAGTTGGTAATCTTTTCTGCGTTATTCCAAGCAATCCTCTCTTTTCAGCACCAACTTTTTTTGCCATTTCTGGAGTAAGATCATAAGTATCTATTTTACTAAATCCTTGCTGTTTTTGATGTTTAACAACAAGCCCTTTTTCAATTAATTTTGCAAGTGCATCTAGCGCATCTGCCTTATCAAGGAAGGTAGTCCAGACCATGGAGCCAATTGTATGATACCCTTGTCTGATAGACTCTAAAACAACAATTTCAACAATTCGTTTAAAACCTTCTTCAACACGGACATTTACAAAATCTTTATCCTTAACAGCTCTTTTGGCATTTTTTACATCAATCTCTATTGCTCGCTTGAGCGCCTCTATTGATTCAGGTATTTGATTTAAAAGAGAAAGAAAACATGCCTTGTTATACCATGCCATACCAAAGGTTGGTTCAGATTCAATTGATTTTTCAACAGAGTCAAGTGCCTTTGCATAGTTTTTTTGTTCATAATGTACCAAAGCTTTTAAATTCCAAGCTTCTGCATTTGTTACGTCAATATCTAAAATCTTATCATAAACTCTTAAAGCATCTAAATGATCATCTAAATGAAATCTTGCATAGCCTAATTTTAAAAGTGCATCAACATTATCTGGATCTATTCTCAAAACTTGTTCAAAGACTTGTGCAGCGTCTTCAAGCTTTTCATCAGCCATTAAATTAACGCCTTTTTTGAAAAGTTTGTTTCTATTATAATCAGCATCAGTGAGACTAGTTTCTTCTTTTTTTTCTTCTTGTTTCTTTTTGAAGGGTTTCTTCATACAGATTACTTTAACGAATTTTCTCTAGATAAATACTATTCCTAAAATTTTCCTAGTTCTGCCATTGATCCCACTCTTTTTCAAATGGTAAATACAAAAATACTTCATAATTCCACCTTCGGTAGTGTCTACTAGCCCTAAAATCGAGATTCAAGGAACTTCTCCTTTCAAACTACCTTCGGGGGTTTTTGAGGTCCAAATAGCAATTTCTGATAAAAAGCCTTCTGAAAAAAGCCTAATTGAAAAAAATTTTCCAACTCTATGGAAAGACGATTTTCATTTAAAAGTGCAAGACCGAAAATTTACCGAAATTTTAGGAAGCAACGAAAACCCCTTACCACAATCAGTAATAGATTCTGATTCTGTCTGGGTTATAGTTTCAGATCAGTTTTCTTCTTTAAATTCGGTTTTTGATGTACAAATTTCCAAAACATCAACACGTAAACCTGTAAAACCTAAGATTGAAACTCCATCAAGAGAACCTGATTTTAGAACCCCTGCAAAAATTCAGAAAGAAACAGTATCCCCTCGTGATGAATATGGTATTCCAATAGAACGTAGTTCTCGTGTAACATCAGGTCAGGTAGGCGATAAAGGAAGAACCGGTCCTCCAGGTCCACAAGGTGATCAAGGTCCTTCAGGTTCTGAAGGTCCACCTGGTGACAAAGGAGACACAGGTCCACCTGGTGACAAAGGAGACAAAGGTCCAACTGGACCTAGAGGAGATAAAGGTGACAAGGGGCTAACTGGAGATAAGGGAGATAAAGGAGATAAAGGTCCTCCAGGTTTTCCTGGTGAGAAAGGTGACAAAGGTGTACAGGGTTCTCCAGGTGACAAAGGAGACAAGGGTACTACAGGTGAACGGGGGCCCAGGGGTCAAGCTGGAGATAAAGGTCCAACAGGAGAACAAGGTTCTCCAGGTGAAAAAGGAAGAACGGGAGATACTGGCGTAGAAGGTGATAAAGGAACTCAAGGATCTCAAGGAAAACCTGGTGATAAAGGATTAACAGGAGTTCCTGGAACTCCAGGAGAGAAAGGTGATAAAGGCCCACCAGGTACTCAAGGAGAAAAAGGTCTTACCGGTCCATCAGGTCCTCCAGGTGATAAGGGTCCAGTAGGTCCACAGGGTCCACAGGGTCCAAGAGGACAAGCAGGTCCACCAGGAGAAAAAGGTCCAATAGGTCCTCAAGGAATACAAGGTCCTCAAGGAGAAAGAGGTCCAGCAGGTACTCCCGGTCCACAAGGTGAACAGGGTACAAGAGGAGAACAAGGTCCGCCAGGAGCAATAGGTCCTAGAGGTCCTCCAGGCCCACCAGGAGAAAAAGGCGCTGCTGGAATGTCAGAGGAAAATAAAGTACTGTTTAAGGAACTATTACAAATACTAACTTCAAAAAACATCATTACTACACAAGAACAAATCAAATTGATGAGTTACCTGTATTAGTAATATGTTCAAATATGATTAAGAACTGAGTAATGTTTGATGAGTCAAAAACCAAATAAAATCGAATTTAAAATGCTGGATTACGAAAGATTAGAAAATGAATTTGTATCCTTCAAACTTGAAGATGGCACAATTGTAAAAGTAAAAGTTGATTTAGATCGCGTAGGAATTGCTACCAACTATAATAATCCTGATGGAACTCCTCACTATGCCATCAATACATCAGTAAAATTATCCATAATCCCAAACGATAGAAAATTCTCTGTCGAGAAAACTGCCATAAAAGGAACACAATCTTCTCCTCCATCACAAATGTTTAGTTGATTATTCTTTAGCATTCAGACTAGTATACACTTTCAGCTGATGGACGTCTACCTTGTAACCATGTTGTTTGTCCACAAATTGTACATTTGTATTGCCTTCTACGTTTGTAGGTTGGAATTTTTGGTTGAAAAATGATCTCTTGTTTGGTTTTGGCAATACAAAACTTACACCATCGATTCTCGAAATCTTTTTCTATATCATCATTATTTTTGGCCATGCTACATTTTTTCTTACATTTCACGTGATTTGATTATAGTTAATACATCTTCATCTTCTAATACATGATTAATCCCAACCCTTTGCCCCCCAAACTTCACACTTTTTCCCCAAACCATTCCATATCTGAATTGTTTTTTCATATTGCGATGTAGTTTGTTACAAATATCCAGAACTGTGGAACCTTCTCTTGCGATAAGTGGTTCTTTGAAATCGGTTTCCCCACCTTTTGGCTTCATGTAAATTCTCATGAACCTAAGTTTCTCGTATATCTTCTCTTTGAGAATATCAATATTTTTGTTTGAATCAGCAGATACTGTTATGAATTCTGACTTGATTTTTGATTTTAAATCATCTAGAAATTCATCATCTACCAAGTCTATTTTGTTAATTAGTGTAAGTGAATTAGCATAGGTTTTACTGCCTGATAAAAAATCAACAATTTGATCAGACTCTACATCTTCTCTTATCACAACTCTTGCACTAGTTATTCCGTAAACATGAAGAATATCTTTTAAAAGTTTTTCAGATATTTTAGTTAATTTTACCTGTTGAGCTATCGAAATTCCTCCAATCCCACTTTGTTCTATGATGATATTTGGAGGTTTTTGATTTAATCTGATTCCTATATTGGCCAACTCTGTAACAAGAACATCCTCATGATATGGTTGAAAGACATCTAAAACCAATAACACCAAATCTGCATTTCTTGCAACAGCAAGAACTCTCTTGCCAAGGCCTTTGCCAGTTGATGCCCCTTTAATTATTCCAGGCAAATCTAAAATCTGAATTTTTGCTCCTCGATAATTCATCATGCCAGGAACAACTGTAAGAGTTGTGAATTGAAATGCCCCTATAGATGATTTGGCAGAAGTCAATTTATTAAGTAGAGTAGATTTTCCCACGCTTGGTAACCCAATTAAGACAACTGTTGCATCTCCTGCTCTCCTTACATCAAAACCATCTGAAACACTACCTTTTTTTGATTTTGTCTCTTGTTCTCGTTTTAATTTTGCAATTTTAGCTCTTAGTAAACCAAGATGATGTTCAGTTGCTTTGTTTACTTGTGTTCGCCCCATCTCATCTTGGATGGCCTTTATTTTTTCAGGAATTCCCAATTATCTCAACTCATGTACAGACTTTCTAAATAAAATCTTATTATTTTTCTTAATCAATTGGATTCTAGTAATTGGTATAGTTTCAAAATTATTTGATTCCTTAAGAAAGTCAAGCAATGGCAATTCTCTTATACTATCAAAATCCCTGTAAAATACCCTGTATAACGTGGGATCATCTGCAAATTTTGCTTTACTAAATATCTCCTCAATTATTCCTTTTTTAGTCATCGATATCACTTTAATCATTGCACTAACCTATTTTCATTTGTAATTTGTAGAGGATTTTTGATTACATAGCAATTATTATCTGGCTTGTAATATGAGATTTATTGAAACAAAAAACATTTGCAGTTGATATTGATGGCACTATTACCGAAAATGGTGTGGGGAGAATCAATCTTGATGCATTAGGTGCCTTGCGTCATTTGAAAAAAATTGGTCATAACGTAATTTTTGTTTCTGGACGATCCTCAGTTGAAGGATATCTACTATCAATCTTTGGCGGTACAACCCCAATTGCTGTGGGTGAAAATGGTGGTTGTATTACCTCTGGACCTAATGACCATAAATTATTAGGAAATAAAAATGAGTGTTTTCAAGCATTTGAATTATTAAAATCAAAGATTGACAATGTGAATGAAAAAGCTGTTTTCCCTCGTATGACTGAAGTTGTACTTGAAAGAACATTTGACATAGAGTCTGCAAACAATTTTGTAAATAAAAATAATCTACCTGTGATACTTTCTGATAGCCAGTATGCATTTCATATCAATTCAAAAGGGATCGACAAAGCTCGAGGCTTCAAAGAGGTAATGAAAATGTTATCAATAAATTACGACGATATAATTGCTATAGGAGACAGTGACACAGATATTCCTTTATTTAAAATAGCAAAAACTAGCATAGCGCTTGGAAATTCTTCAGAGTTTGTCCAGTCCCAAGCTAGCTTTAGCGTTTCAGGCAAAGCCGGAAATGGTTTAATTGAAGCACTTGATAAATTGGCTCCTAAACTTTCCGAGGTTTAGTAAATGACATTCAAAATATTACTTGAAGAAATTTACTTAAACATTCAAAAAATTATTGATGAACTTGATCTACCACAAATATCCTTTGTTGTAGAGCCAACAAAATTAAACTTTGGAGACGTTACATGTAACGTGTCCTTCTTAATTGCAAAACATCTAAAGAAAAAACCGTATGAGGTAGCCAAAATAATTTCAGAAAAATATCGTCCATATCTTGGAAAACTTATCAAAAAAGTGGATGCTCACGAATCTGGTTACATTAACTTTTTTGCAAATTATTCACAACTTAATGCGATTATTCTAAAAGCCTCTATAAAAGATAATTATGGATTTCTGGATTTGGGTAAAAAATCAAGGATTGTGGTAGAACATACTAGTGTAAATCCCAATAAAGCGCTGCATATAGGACATGTCAGAAACATTATCCTTGGTGATACAATTGCACGGATTCTTCGGCAGACCAACTTTGATGTTAAGGTACTCAACTACATTGATGATTCAGGATTACAAGTAGCTGATATAATTCTCGGCTTCAAATATTGTGGATTTTCAGAAAATCCGCCAACTGGTCAAAAATTTGATCAGTATTGTGGGGATGTTGTTTATGTAAAGACTACTGAAAAATATTCCTCCAATCCCAGTCTGGAAGAAACCAGGAAAAAAATTCTACAAGATTTGGAAGATGAAAAATCAGATATTGCGAAATTTGCAGAAAAGATAACTAAAAAAGTACTCTCTGAGCAGCTCAAAACATGTTGGAAATTATCTGCCTCTTACGATTGTCTTAATTTTGAATCGCAAATAATTCGTTCAGGATTATGGAAACAGGTTTTTGAGAAAATGAAAGAAATGAAATTAACCCATCTTGAAAAAGAAGGAAAAAATGCCAATTGTTGGGTAATCAAAGGAGAAAAAAATGAAGAAGATAAAGTTCTTGTTAGAAGTAACGGTACTGCAACATACATTGCAAAGGATATCCCATATGCTGCCTGGAAATTAGGATTGTTTCCAGATCCCTTCTATTATACACATTATGCAACTCAAGAAAATGGAAAAATTCTATGGCAAACAACTCTTGAGAAAAGCGCAGAATCAAAACAAGACTTTACTGCCGACAAGGTTCTCACCATAATAGATTCAAGACAATCTAGATTACAGAAAATAATCACTAATTTAATGTCTGAATTCAAGTCAGATGAAAAAGCATATGTTCATCTTGGCTACGAATCAGTTACTTTAAGCTCAACTACTGCAAAAACCCTAGGAATTGATACGCAAGGTAAAACTACCCAAATGTCAGGAAGAAAAGGTCTTTACGTTAATGCAGATTCGATTATTGATTTACTAGAGAAAAAAACGTTGGAGGAAACTAAAAAAAGAAATCCAGAACTTGACGAAAAAATTTTACAACAAATAGCACATGATGTGGCCATTGGAACCATTCGTTATGAGATGATAAAACAAGATTTAGATAAAATAATTACTTTTGATCTATCAAAATCAATGAGTTTAGAAGGTGATACTGCTCCATACATACAATATACTCACGCAAGAGCCTCTCGAATTTTAGAAAAGGCCGGATTCGTCCCTAATTTTGGAGTCTCCTTTGAATTACTGGATAATGAATTTGAAATTGCCCTCATTAAACAAATAGGGAAATTTGATTTACATATTGCAGATGCAGTAAATAATTTTTCCCCAAAAGTAATTGCTAGGTATTGTTATGCTTTAGCTGTAACCTTTAATGCATTTTATGAACATGTAAAAGTTCTTGACGACAAAAATAAATTATTGATTAATGAAAGGCTATGTCTGGTGAGTTCCTTCAAATCAACTATTCATAATGCTTTAGGTCTTCTGGGCATTCTATCACCTAATATGATGTAGTGCCCATCAATTATTGTCTAGCCCATACTTGGGTCTGTTCATGCCGGACATACAAGAGGATATTATCAAAATTAGTCATGAATATTATCATGGTTTCCAGAAACAATAACGCTATTTTAGTTGATAGTCCACACTATTCAAAGCTCTGTGCGTTTTGTGGTTCAGATTTGGATATGGAAGAAGGCGTGATGATTTATGATAAAAATTGGTATCATAATGTATGCTGGGATTCCTTTGAAAACTCAAAAGAGGTAATTAGAAATGACTAGTGTAATTGTTGTTGATGATGATAGAGATACAGTGGAAGTTTTTTGTGAATATCTTGCTATAAAAGACATTAAAGTTTTAGGAAGAGGATATGACGGAAAGACTGCAGTTGAATTGTATAAACAACACAAGCCTGATGTAGTACTTTTAGATGTAATGATGCCTGATTATGATGGTTTTTACGGTTTGGAGCAAATTCGAAAATTAGATCCAGCCGCCAAGATAATTATGGTCACAGCTGATTTGACCTCTGATACAGAAAAAAAATTAGTTGAACTAAAAGCATCCGCAATGATCTATAAACCATATGAAATTGATAGTGTCATTGAAACAATAGAGATGGTCAATAAGGAAAACGTTGTTTTATCTACAACTTCAAACTAGAAACTTTTATTAAAAAATTCCTAAATACTCAATGTTCTAATAATTACTGATAATCATGAAGATTTTAATCGCAGAAGATGAAGCCGATTTATTATCTCAATACAAGGAGTTTTTAGAAAAAAATAATCACTCTACAATAATTACAAATGATGGAGACAAGTGTCTTTCTGCTTATCGTAAAGAATATGAAAGATGGTTTGACCAAAACAATGATGAATCAAGTTCAGATTCTCCTTTTGATGTTGTAATACTTGATTATCAAATGCCAAAAAAGAACGGTATGGATGTAGCAACTGAAATACTTTCAATTGTTCCAAAACAACGAATAATATTTGCATCTGCTTTTGTAGAAAATACCCTTAAAGACTCAATTAAAAATTTGAAACAAATTGTAGAATTAATGCAAAAACCTTTTTCATTACAGGTGCTAGTAGATACAATAGAAGATAAGGAAATTTATTATGAATTAGAAAAACTGAATGTTGATATTAAAAATTTAAAGGAATTGGAACCAACCCATGCCCAGGTAAGAGATTACTTGGATGCATTAAAGAAGATTCAAAAAGGAAGAACCTTCTAAAAAACTACTTAATTTGACATATTAAGGAATTTTTAGAATTTCTTAAACTGCAGTGCTGGATATTCAATAATGCAGTAATTTATTAATTAAAAAAATTGAGGGCTAATCTATGAATAAAATAAAACAAGATTCCTATGTGTTATTTTTTTTTAACAGTACAAAAAAATGGCTAGCGAAAATATCAAAGGAAAAAGAACTTCATACTCATATTGGTGTAATTCGCCATTCAGACGCAATAGGTAAAGAATACGGCTCAAAACTTGTGACTAATAAAGACAAGTACGTCTATTTGCTTGAACCAACTATTCACGACTTTATTATGAAAATTCAACATGGGACTCAAATTGTATACCCAAAAGACCTAGGCTATATTGCAGCTAGGGCCGGACTTGAAAGTGGTCAGAAGGTTGTAGAGATAGGTACAGGAAGTGGTTCCCTTACCTCTTTTGTTGCAAGTATTGTAAAGCCCAATGGACATGTTTACACATTTGATGTTGACTCGGGATTTATGAAGATAGCTCAAAAAAATATCGAAAAAGCGAATTTGATGAAATATGTTACAATGAAGAAGCTAGATCTTAAAGTCGCAAAAAAAATGCCAGTATCAAATGCAGATCTTGTATTAATTGATCTAGGAGATCCATGGACTGTAGTTCCACAAGCTAGAAAGATGTTGAAAGGTAGCGGAGGATTGTTTGCTATATGTCCCACAATGAATCAGCTCGAAAAACTTACCTCTTCATTAATTCAAAATGAATTTACCGACATTGAATGTACAGAACACATTTTACGTACTATTGAAGCAAGAGAAGGAAAAACTAGACACTCATTCCAAGGAATTGGTCACACTACTTATCTGGCTTATGCAAGAAAGGCTTTTTTTGAAAGGGAAAAATTACGAAGAGCAATCAGTAAAAATGATAAATCAAAAACAAAATAATTTCTACATATGGAATCAATTTCTAAATATAATTTAAAATATTCATTTTCCGGTTAAACTAGGTCTGTACGATTCAAACAAACACATCCTAATAGCAATAAATGACGTTTATTTTTTGACTAAGATTGTCAACCTATAAACTGGATAAGGCAGTTTCTGCAAAAGATAGCTCATCGCTAGATAAAAAAATTGAGAATCTAGTCAGAGCAAAAGAGAAAATTGAAAAAAGAGGACATCAATCTTCATTTGTAGAGCCTATTACAAAAGAGGATCTTGCAAAACTAAACTTTTCAGAGGATCTCACACAATTAAAAGCAATTCAAAGGGAAAGACTCCTTGAAGATATATCAAATCTCCTTAATGAAAAAATAAAGGAACTTGAACAAAACGAAAGGGAAAGCAAGCAGAAAGAGCAAGTGTTATCTGAACTAACAGCTGCTTTGGATACTAAAGTAAATCAACTGGAATCTATTAATGCCCAACTTCAAGTAGAAAAGAAACACTCTGAGGAACTTAATCAGAGTTTAAAGGTTGCATTGAAAAAATTAAGCGATGCTGAAATGCAGCTGAAAATAGAAAGAGACTGGTTAGCAGAGCAAGTTGAGAAAAAATCCATCGAAGTTCTAAAAACCATTGATCAGCTGATAAAGGCAGAAAATGCCAAAAGTCAGAGTTCTTAAACAATATTTGTAAAGAGACTATTTATTCATCTAAAAAAAATAAAAAGTCTATTGGTAGCAAAAAATCTTCAATCAAACATAGTTAAAAAATTCATTCCAGAAAGAAAGATAAAATCACGAAAGGGTGACAATGGCACAGTACTGGTTGTCGGTGGTAGTTACATCTATCATGGAGCTCCAATACTATCTTCCCTAGCCGCATTACGTTCAGGAACTGATCTTGTTTACACCAGTGTCCCAAAAATAAATGCACAATCTACACGAGCAATTTCTCCAAATCTAATTGTCTTGCCTCTTGTTGATTCAAAACTTACTAGGGGAGCTGCAAACAAACTTTTGGGGCAAATTCCTCACGATTTGGATTCTGCTACAATTGGAATGGGATTGGCAATCAAAGATATCGAATCTCTTAAAACATTATTAAAACCACTCTTAGACAGCGACGTTAGGTTATCACTTGACGCAAGTGCCCTAGTAAGCGGCATATTGCCTTTACTTCCAAATAAAAATGTGGTTGTAACTCCACATGCAGGTGAATTCAAAAGACTGTTTGGAGAGATTCCACCAAATTCTGTCAAAGAAAGAACATCTATGGTTGAAAAACACGCAAAAAAAAATTCACTCACAGTACTTCTAAAAGGACCAACTGACATCATATCTGATGGACAAAAAACTTTTCTAAATCCAAAGAATATACCAGCAATGACTGTAGGTGGCACTGGGGATGTGTTATCAGGTATTGTCGCTTCCTTTCTTGCAAGAAACAGAAATGCATTAGAATCTGCATCTGCAGCAGCGTTTGTAAATGGTTTGGCTGGTAAATTAGTTCAGCGGAAGATAGGATTGCATATGGTTGCGACTGACTTAATTGAGGCGTTGCCAACCGTACTCAAACCTTTTGATCGTGTCAGGTGATTGGCTCGAAAAAAGTTCTCAAATTAGTTGATAATAATCTGAATGGACTTGTTTTACAACTTCAAACTTTGATACGACAACCCAGTGTATCTGCAAAAAACGAGGGGATAGAAGAATGTGCAAAGCTAGTTGCTAAAATTATGAAAAAATCTGGCATACCCTCTGAGATTTTACATCTAAAAAAAGGAATTGCTCCTGTAGTATATGGAGAAGTAAGATCCAAAAAAAATTCTGGCAAAACAATTCTGTTCTATAATCATTATGATGTCCAACCTGTCGAACCTTTTGATCTCTGGGATGATGACCCCTTTAGTGGAAAAATAAGAGGAAATAAAATTTTTGGTCGTGGTTCATCTGATGATAAAGGAGAACTAATTACTAGAATAAAGGCAGTCGAGGCATATCTGAAAGCAACAGGCGATGTGCCTTGCAATGTAAAATTTGTTGTTGAGGGAGAAGAGGAAACTGGCAGCGCTCATATTGATAAATACCTAATAAAATTTAAAAAAAAATTTTCGTGTGATGGTGTAATCTGGGAATTTGGTTATGTTGACTCTAAGAATCGACCAATAATTGGACTAGGCATGAAAGGATTGCTTTTTGTTGAGCTATCAAAAAGAGAATCGATAAGAGATGCTCATTCCAGCTTAGCTGTAATAATTAAAAATCCCGCATGGCGACTAATTGAAGCCGTCAATACATTACGTGATTCTAAAGGCAAAATTCTGATTAAAGATTGGTATAAGGAAGTTAAACCGTTTACCAAGTCAGATCTGAAAATTCTTAATTCAGAACCATTTGAAGAAACATTCTTCAAAAAAGAGTTTGGAATAAAAAATTTTGTTGATGATAAGAAGGGATTGGAAATAAAAAAGGCTTTAGCCGGAGGTGCAACTTGTAATATTGCAGGATTTGTATCTGGTTATACTGGTAAAGGTGCAAAAACTGTTCTTCCATGTGAGGCCTTGGTAAAAATAGACTTTCGCCTTGTTCCAGAAATGATTCCCAAAAAACAGATTTCTAGACTCAATAGACACCTAAAATCTAAAGGATATGGGGACATTAAGGTCAAAGTTTATCATGGTGAGGCTGCTGCGAGAACTGATCCCACTCATCCTTTTGTATCTCAAGTAAAAAATTCAGCTGACGAGATTTTTGGAAAATCGATTATTAACATTTCAAATGCAGGAACAGGACCGATGTATTCGTTTACTAACATTTTACAGGCTCCGTGCATTTCGATTGGAAGTACCTATATGTTTGCTAGAATTCATTCTCCAAATGAATTCGCACGTATTGATCTTTTAAAAAAGACAACAAAATGTATTTGCCAAATTCTAGAAAAATTTGGAAATTAATATTTTTAAAAAATCAATGTAAAAATCTTGGTATCTTTTTAATTATATGTGCTATTGACATTCGTCCAGGCCCTGCTACTATGATAACAAGACTAACCGCAAGAAGAAGTAAATCGTATTGATATGCTCCATCCCCATTAAAATTTGATGCGCCTTTTACATAGAATATCGCGCCAAGCATAATAATTGACAACAGAGATGCTGAAATTCTTGTTAAAACTCCAACAATCAAAAGAATACCTCCAATAGTTTCTGCAAGAGCTATTGGAATTTGTAATTCAGCTGGAAGCCCCAATGGGCCTGTAAGAAAATTTACAAAACCTGGGGCAAACTTACCAGACCCGGCAACAATAAAAATTGTCCCTATAGTAGCCCTCAGGCCCAAAAATGCAATATCGTGTAATTTATTTTCACGAAAAACGGCTTCGGTCAATAACGAGTTGACTGGAAATTTTGCATTAAAGTCTTACCATCCGGTTTTACTCAATCTAGTAGAAAGGATTTTTATTGTACTCAGAAACAATCTGGAATATGTCATACATGTACATGCCTGGAGCTACGGCAGTAGGAATCACATATGATGAGGGTGTAGTTTTTGCAAGTGAACGTAGAATTGCTTATGGAAACTTTCTTGTAAGTAAAACTACAAAGAAAACATTTCAAATAACCCCAAAAGTTGGAGCAGCATGTGCGGGTTTGGTAGCAGATATGCAAATTTTATCTCTTCAGATCGCAGCTTTGGCAAAAATCCGAAATATGGAACTCAAACGTGAAATTCCACCAAATTCTGTTGCAAAAATGATGTCAAATATGATGTACGAAAGAAGATTCTTCCCACTCTTGACTCAGGTTATCGTTGGAGGCGTTGTAGGAAAACCAGTTATCTATACATTAGATCCATTAGGTTCAGTTCTTCCAGACGAATATGCGGCAGTTGGAACTGGCGCAGAGATGGCACTTGGAGTTTTAGACCCACAATTCAAACAAAATATGAGTGAACAAGAAGCAAAAGATCTAGCAATAAAAGCAATTCGTTCAGCCAGTCTGAGAGACTCTTTTAGTGGTGACGGCATCGATATGCTTGTCATAAACAAAAAAGGCTCTACAATGTCTACTGAAAAAATAAATTAATCTCTGATTGATTTACCAGATTCCCAATATTTATCAGAAATATAATGCATATTTTTTACAATCTCTCCTTTGCTTAATGATTCCATCTCTGAACTTGGGACACATGATTGTCCTACGGCAAGAAATTTGTGTTGTGATTCTTCGATTATACACACCAATTGATCTTTTTCAAACTGTGTATAGTTAGTAATGCCTGGCCTCATTACATTTGCCCCATTACACATGAATTTTACAGCACCCATATCTACCATAACATAAGGAAACTTTTTGAGAATCTCAGTTTCGGTTAAAAACGGAATGTAGACATTACCTGTCTTTATTGCCTTTAGCCCAGATCCTGTGATAATTAGAACATCATCTTCCAGATAATGAAACTTTAGATTCTTTATTTTTGGAAGCTCAATTTTCCATTGAGAAGAAATCTCCTTGACAACTTCAGCAGTCTCACTTTTGGAAATTAGATTGGATTTCAAACTTTTGAAATCTCTTGTCTAATTTCAAGAAGGTCACGTATAATGGAGCTCGCTGTTTCTATACCCCCTGCACCTCTGCCAATGATAGTTTGAGTTCCTGAATGTTCTGAAGTAAACGAAATAGCGTTTAGAGTGCCATTTACGCATAAAGGATCATCTAAAGAAATCTCTCTAGGGGAGACAATAAGCTCTTTGTTACAGGATGCTATCAACTTTACCGCACAATTTTTTTTGGTTGCATTTTTTATATCATCTATTGATACATTTCGAATTCCAATTCGCTTGATGTCAGGCATGGTTACTTTAAGATCCATTACCCAGTTTGCCAAAATTACAAGCTTTGCTGCTGCATCAAGACCATCCAAGTCAAGCGATTCATCAGCTTCGACATATCCCTTTTGTTTTGCATCATTAAGGGCATCTTTAAAGGACATTCCATTTGCCATGTTGGTAAGAATGTAATTTGTCGTGCCATTTAGTATTCCTTCAAAAGATGCGATTCTCTCGCCAAGTAAACTGTTTTTAGCATAATCTAAAATTGGTGTGCCCCCTCCTACCGTCCCACTAAACCTTAACAAAACTTGGTTGTAGGTTGCAAGTTCCATCAAAGATGGAAAAGCTAATGCTAATGGTCCTTTGTTCACAGAAATCACATGTAGTCTATGTTTCATTGCTTCAGTAATGTGCGTCATTCCAGGTTCTGCATCTTTATAATTACTTGCAGTAGTTTCAACAAGTACATCTGCATCAAGGCTTTTTATCAAATCAACTCCAGACAGGTTGTTTTTAGAAGAACCATATTTTTTTATAGTTCCGTATTTTTTTTTGACATTTATCAATTTAGATAAATCTAACCCCGCAGACTCGACTGCACTTCCTTTAGTATCAAACACTCCAACAATTCTAGGTTTTAAGCCAAATCTAGCATAGAGATCTTCAGACCTTGATTCCAATAGTTTTGCAAGGCTTTGACCAACTACTCCAAAACCGCAAAGAATTAATCGCAATTTACCACAAATCCGTAAGATATCATCTCATCTAATGAGTTTTTCCGTGTCAAAAAACAATATCATCCATTTTTTTTATCAAGATTTAATGAAACAGAATTAATACAAAATCGAAGGTTGGTGGGTTGGGGTCCATCATCAAAAACATGTCCCAAATGGGCACCACATTTTTTACACATAACCTCCGTTCTAATCATTCCATAAGCGGTATCTGATTCGCATTTAATATTTTCATCATTTATTGGCTTGAAAAAACTCGGCCAACCTGTTCCCGATTCAAATTTTGAGTTAGAATCAAATAATTCATTACCACAACATGAACATTTGTACATTCCATTTTCTTTACAATCGTTATATTTTCCTGTAAATGGTCTTTCAGTATCTTTTTTTCTACAAACTCTATATTGTTCAGGTGTAAGGATCTTTTGCCATTCTTCATCAGTTTTTGAAACCGTTTCATCAGATGACAATGTTAATGCTTCCTCTTTTTTTCTTCGGTTCTTTTTTCTGATTCAAATCTTTCTAACTCGTATTTTTTTAAATCTACAAACCTTATAATTTTACTTAAATTTGGATGTACCTTCTTGATCTCTTTGAACATATTTTGTGCAACATCTCTGTAATCTATATGTCCTTGTGGAACTGTTCGTAGTTCAATTAAATGACAAGCTTCTCGTAAATTTAACCGTATAAAATATGGATAATTATATGCAAAATTTACAACATACTGCGCATGTACAGGATACATTTTTCTAATCATCTCAAAGACCTCTTTTGATTTGTACATGCAATCTTTAAAGTCCTTATCAATTCCAAGAATGGAAATCTCTTTTGGCATTTTAAACCCATGATTTGTTGTTAGAAGTTGTCGTTCAAGTGTAAGTACTCTATGTCTATGAAAGTCTCTGAACATGCCAAAATTATTAATTAAATCAAAGGTATAATTTACCATCTCAAACGCACGTCCTGGTCTATGTCTCCTATTTTTTCGTAATTTGGAAAAAGTTAACAGCATTTGATTTTTTTTATCTCGCGACATTTTTTTGACATTAGAAAGTATCTTATGATAGGAAATTCCAGGCGACTGCTCATAAAGAATTGCAGTAATTACCTTATCTATTGCCGTAGACTCTGGTTCATAATCTACTAATTTAGTTAGGCTCATTTTTGGTGAATCTCCGCTGACATATCTCTTAGTAAATTTTAGAGCAGTTTTACGAATATTCTGAAGGTAATTTTGCATTGTTTTTCCGTATTTATCATCTGACCGTCTAACAAACGACTTTATGGTAGAATCTAATTCGCGCTTTATTTTTGAAGCTAGACTTTTCTCTTCTTCTAAATCTGAGCTATGAAGAATTGTTAACAGATATTCAAAGGCTCTGCCATTCCCTGTGATGCCAACATTAGTTAATGTTGACGCAGGTAAGAGCCCACGTAAAATATCAAGTGCTTTAGCCTTCGTTGAACCTCTATAGATGATTTCTGCAGATTTTATAGCGGCACTATCTTTTAGATTTGCAAATTGTTTTTCAACTCCACTAGAATCTTTGAATGAATATTTTTCTATTGGATATTTTTCCCTGACATATTTTATCATCGGTTCAATGTTTTGTGAATATATGTCAAAATCCAAATTACAAGATTCTAGGTAATTGTCAGCAAATTTAGAACTCATTATTGTAGAGTCTCTGTAGAATTTGTAAACGCCGTTTTCTTTTTTATTCCATGCAACATATCTTGATGATTTCTCAAGATAGGATAACCCTATTCTACGATCTTCGATTTTTTTTACTGCAATATTTGATAAACCTTCAACTGCAATCTGTGCAGCTCCTAATTCTGCTACAGAGTCATCTCCATATTCAATTAAAACTCTAGTGTAAAACTCTTCTCCTCTTTTTTTGTTTGCCAAAAATTCATCAAGAAAAACTCTACGCATACTCTTGTCTGTTCTACTGTAGCGTGACATTAGTGCACCTCGATCCACTTGCTGTGGGGTAGTTACAGCAAATACTGAATCATCTGCATTAGAAAAATGATTCAAAAGAATCTTTTTTTCAGACTTTGAAAACTTATCAGACAATACAATCGAAAGTTTTCTAATTATTAATAACCTATTCTTTTTTTATTTGAATAAGATCTAAATCTGGAGTTTTTTGCATTCCTTTTGCTTGCCAACGTAGCAAAACTTCCTTGAAAGCATTTGCATCTGCTTCTTGTTCTGTATACATTAACATGGTTACCCATCTTCCCTTACCAGCTTTTCCTCCAATCGAATTCATCCAAAAACTACTTGGTAGAGCCTTCATTGCTTTATTTTCTGGATCTCGAGAAATGTCAGTCCATCGTTTTGAAACAAATTGTAAAATTTGCTCCAATTCTTCTCTAGTTATCATATGCTTTGAAACATATGTATCAAATTTTAAAATTACTATAATTAGGATTTGACTTTAGTTAAATTGTTCTTACTAAAACTGGAAACCTTGTTAACACTTTGTCGGTTATAGCAATCTTTAAACCATAGTCAATGAGTAACGACGAAATCCAGATTATCGGAAAGAAAGTCAAGGACATGTACGGAACACCTGTAGGTAAAGTCGTTGGAACAATAAGCGATATCGATGGTAGCATACAGACAGTTGGAGTCGATTGTGGCGCAGATGGTTTGAGGCAAATTCAATTTGAGCAACTTGTTGTCCAGGCTGATGTTGTGATCTTCATTCCTAAATGGAGGCTTGATTCTCAACGATTATTAAGAGAAAAAGGACTAACTCTTCGTCGTCTAAAGGCACTGATTGATCTAGTTTCTGAAAATGATGACATGAAAGAATCAGCAGAAATGCTACATGAAAAATACAAATCAAAACTATCTATATTGGATGAAACAGAAAATAAAATCAACGCCCAACTAGATGCAAGGACTGCAGAATTAGACGAGCAAATAAAATCAGTTAAAATGCTCATCTTTGATGCAAAGATGCAGTACAAGAGTAACGAAATTTCTGAGTCGACGTTTGAGTCGGTAAAGACACAAACTACTGATTTAATTGAGCACATTACTCATGAACAGGCAGAAATCGTAAATGTACAAAGACGTCTTCAAGACCTTTCAGCGGAGGTTCAGATTACAGAAGCACCACGACATCAACTTCAAGAGGAAGCAGAATCTTATCTCGGCACCCAAAGTGAATCAGAAGTACAAACCAAACTTCCCGAAGTACCAGAACAAGCTCCAGAAATACCAATTCAACAACAAACACGCCCAATATCTGCACCAATAATTACGCCTGCACAGCAGGTGTCATCAAATCATGACGCAATAAGCACTAGTACTGAAAAGAAAACCGAAGAGTCAGACTGGCTTTCTAGAATGGAAGCACAGTAAATTCTAAAATAATAACCCTTTTTTCTTTTATTTTCTTCAAGTAATACATTTTTAAAAATCTAAAAAGACGACGTATAATTTTCCTAAAGCAAACGAAAAGTTTTAAAAAATTGACTAAATGTACATTAGAAAACCCAAAAAGCAAGCATATCTAGAGATGAGTGGAATCCAAACATGCCAGGATTAACATTAGCCCAAAAAAAGACCGTGATTGGATCATTTCTAGGTTGGTCATTAGACGGATACGATATAGTCTTAATGTTGTTAGTTGTGCCGTCTATAAGTCAACTATTTTTTCCGTCAGAGAATCAACTTTTCAGCATTCTTGCAACTTTTGCAACATATACGGTCACATTGATAATGCGTCCATTGGGAGGAGCAATTTTTGGACTCTATGGTGATAAGTTTGGTAGAAAAAAAGCTATGGTAATCACAATAATGGGATTTTCTATTGCGACCTTTTCAGTTGGACTGTTGCCAACTTATGTAACAGTAGGTATTATTGCTCCAATCTTATTGATACTCATTAGACTAGTACAAGGAATTTTTGCAGGAGGAGAATGGGGAAGTGGAGCAGTAATTACAATGGAAAGCATTCCAAAACAAAAACGTGGTTTGATTTCAGGATTTTTACAAAGTGGGTTCTCTTTTGGTTTTCTGTTAGCAGCAATTGTATTTCAGATGGTAACCATACAGTTTACTGGTAATGCTTTTGATGAATGGGGATGGAGGGTATTATTTTTTACTGGAATCATCCCAGGAGTTGTTGCACTTTTCGTGAGGCTAAAAATGGATGAATCCGCTTTATGGGTTACTGTAAAACAAACTAAATCTCTTGAAAGATCACCGTTTAAAAAAATAATAGATAAAAAAAATAGAAAGGCATTTTTTTTATGCGCTTTTGTAATGACCGGCATGGTGTACATGTATCATGGTTCAATTAGCATTCTGCCAACGTATCTGGAGGAATTTGGAACCTTTGAAAGGTTTGATATTGCAAACATAATGATTTTTGCTACGGTCTTCTCATGGATAGGGATGATTTTTACCGGTTGGCTTTCTCAAAAAATTGGACGAAAGAAAGCTATACTATACTTTGTAATTGCTTCAATTATTGTGGCAATTCCAACCGCTTTTGGAATTCTAAGTGGAGGTTTTTTCATAGTTTTTTTTGTTGTAATTTATGCATTCGTTATATCAACTGCTTCAGGTCCAATACCTGCATTTTTTTCAGAAAGATTTCCCACCGAAATTCGAAACAGTGCAGCTGGACTCTCTTATAATGGCGGACTCATTTTTGGTTCCTGGTCTCCTCTAATAGCTTTAAGTCTTATGTCGTTAATGACACCAGATATGGTTCCATTTGCTCTAGGTCTAAATATCATCATAGGCGCAATTATAGTAATCATTCCAACAATTCTAAGTCCAGAAACAAAAGACTATGATCTTCAATGATTCATTTTTCAATAAACTAAAGAACTATTCGTACATGACTATTCCCAATTTTAGAATCCATTTGCAAATGACTGTAAAGTTTTAAAATCTTCTATTTTTAACATTTAGAAATCACTTCATTTCATCAACTATAGATGGAGTCTGAAAGCTACACTGTTAGTCTTGGTAACAATAATTCCGAAATACGACAAAAGGCAGAGTTAGATTTTATTTCATTTTGGAGTGAACAAGCAAAGAATCTTTATTGGTTTTCTCAATGGAAAAAAACTTTGGATTGGAATCCTCCATTTGCAAAGTGGTTTGTTGGTGGTACTCTTAATGCATGTTATAATGCACTTGACATACACCAAAATACTAGGGCCAAAAAACCAGCAATTTTGTGGGAGGGCGAAAACGGCGATAGTCGCATTTTAACCTATAAAGATCTCTTAGATCAAGTTAACAAATTCTCAAATGCCTTAAAATCTCTGGGATTAAAAAAAGGAGACAGAGTTACAATCTATCTACCCATGGTACCAGAGTTGTCAATTTCCATGCTTGCATGTGCAAGAATAGGGGTTATTCACACTGTAGTTTTCTCAGGGTTTAGCTCAAATGCATTAAAAGATAGAATTGATGATTCTAAATCTAAGATTGTAATCACTGCAGATGGGGGTTACAGAAGAGGCTCAGTTGTAAAGCTAAAAGAGGTAGTAGATGATGCTATCAAAGAACTTGATTGTGTTCAAAATGTAATTGTATTTGAAAGAACAAAAATCGATATCACAAAGAATCCAAAAGACAAGTTATGGTCTGAACTAATGAGAGACTCTTCAACTACATGTGAACCTGAGAATCTTGAAAGCAATCATCCCCTCTACATTCTTTATACTTCGGGAACTACCGGTAAACCAAAAGGTGTTCTTCATGGAACTGGTGGTTACCTAACTCATCTGTATTCCACTTTCAAGTGGGCCTTTGACATTAAAGATTCTGATATATTTTTTTGTACAGCCGACATTGGATGGGTAACAGGACATAGCTATGTAGTTTATGCTCCATTATTACATGGCGCAACTGTGGTGATGTATGAAGGTGCACCTGATTATCCAGATATTTCTAGAATGTGGGGTATTGTTCAAAAATACAAAGTTTCTATCTTTTACACAACACCTACTGCACTGAGAATGTTTATGAAGTTTGGAGATGACATTCCCAACTCGTTTACTCTTTCAACGTTAAGGCTACTAGGAACTGTAGGCGAACCGATTAATCCCGAAGTTTGGAAATGGTATTTTAAAACGATTGGTAAAGAAAAATGTCCAATAATTGATACGTGGTGGCAAACTGAAACTGGTGGAATGATGCTCTCCCCATTACCCGGAATAGAAACAATTCCATTAAAGCCTGGATCTGCAACTCATCCTATCCCCGGTACTGATTTGGCTGTAGTTGATGAAAGTGGCACCAAAGTATCTTCAAACACTAAAGGCTATTTGGTTATCAGAAAGCCATGGCCTGGCATGCTTTTGACTTTGTGGGGTGATGATGATAAATACAAGACAGTTTATTGGTCAAAATACAAAAATTCCTACTATTCAGGTGACTATGCGATAAAAGATGAGGATGGATATTTTTGGATCCTTGGGCGAGCTGATGATGTTCTAAAGGTTGCAGGCCACAGAATAGGTACTGCTGAGCTAGAAAGTAGCATAGTGTCTCACAGTGATGTGGCAGAAGCCGCAGTATGTGGAATTCCAGATGAAATCAAAGGTGAGGTAATTATTGCATTTGTTGTTCTAAAACAAGGAATTAAGAAAAATGAAGAATCCCTCAGAAAGGAAATAATCAAAGTAGTACGTAATGGAGTAGGTGCAATTGCCACCCCAGAACAGATATACTTTGTTTTAAGGCTTCCAAAGACTCGAAGTGGAAAAATTATGAGGCGCCTATTAAAATCAATTGCAAAAAATGACCAAATAGGAGATATAAGCACCCTGGAGGACGGTGCAGCAGTAAGTGAGGTTCAATCCGCATTTGATGAGTTAAAAAAATCAATAAAAAAATAGAAAAAAAATCAAAATTAAACTCCTTAGAAATTATTTCTTTTGTTCATTTTGCACAGACATCATGTTAAAGTTTCATACTATCACATCAAGATATGAAAATTATTGTGGCTTTTGTTTTGGTCGCAATAATTTTCACTCCCAGTACAGTATTTGGTTGGAGATCAATTAATGAGGCAGATTTAAAATGCATTGTAGATTGCAATTTTGAGTACGGCAGTATTGATTCTTCAAAACCAATGAATTTCATAATGTTGGGAATGCTCTTACTAGTTGGTCTTGGTCTTTTCATAAAATACAACAAATTAGGAAAATATGAAACATTTTCAATTAACTGTAAAACATGTAAACGTAATACACGTGGTCTAAAGTGTCCCCTATGTGAATCTGAAAAGCAGAGGGCTGTGTAATGTCATGACATATCCTTTATTTATTCAGCTAATTGATGAGATTCCTCACCCAAACTCTTTTGCCTCAACTCTAATTCTGTTGGTACTTGGGATTCCTCTCCGTATTTTTTCTTCATCTGATATTGTTCGGCATAGCATACAACTTCTTCGATAACACAAAAACTCTCACTTTGATGTTACAATTATTTTTTTAATTTACTCTTCACTACCTAAAATGAATTTTTTAACAAATCATAATCTATAATTTTAGGAAATCTGAAAATTCTTAATACTGGTTCTACTTTTAGGTATAATTCCAGTCTTTCGTTTCATCCTTAATGTCTATCATATATTTTACTTCTGTGCCCGACCTCTACTACCCATACTATCATCTTATTATTTTCTAACGTCATCAAAACTCTATAATCGCCCACCCGTAATTTGTACAAATTTTGACCAATCAATCTTTCTACATAAACAAATGGGTCATCGACTATTTCATCTAACTTTTTAAAAATTCGTTTTTGGATTTGGTCTTGGATTTTTTTTAGTTGATTTAGAGCAGCATCCGTCCACTTTATCTTCCATACCATTTAATCACAGATTTAACATCTTTCTGACATCTTCATGATCATGAACACGTCCTGCCTTGATATCTTCTAGTGATTGTTGTATGTTGGCTAGTGTTTCAGAGCTTAGTTCTTCTACATTTTCTTGAACTGCAATATTGACTAGCCTCTTAATTACATCATTGTAGGTTTCATTACTGAACATTTTCAAGTCAGTGAGTCGTTTCTTTAGATTTTTTTCTAATTGGATTGTTGTGGGCATTCTATAACTACCTATAGCATACTATAGTATTCTATAGTATTTAAGTATGTATGTAGTATGTAGGTATTTAAACAATAGATAATTGGGAGCTGATTTTATATATTTCCAAGAGGATAAGTAAACTATGAGCAAAACTAGAGAAGAGTTTCAAGATAGTTTTCTGGAAAAGTATTCCAGCCTATTTGAGGATCTAGGCAACGAGAAAAAAGATTTTTGATTTTGCTTTTAGTAAACCAGAAAGAGATATAGCCAATTTGAATAAATCTGAAAATTCTAAAACTATCGTTCATGGCTAATCCATCCACTGATTTAGTCTAGAAATTCAAGCTAAGTGTTTCATGATATGGCTTTTTTTGTATAATCTTACTAGGATTATCCAAACTATAATACTAAGAATTAGTTAAGCAATAATTTATGTGGACTTTCCTTGGTAATGTGAAGTTTGTAAACCTCGTCTTCTTTTAATACAAAAACCTCATCATGATATGAAAATAGTTCTATCATATCATTGATTTTGGCATCCATCAGAGTGCTTGTCCGATATGTGCAAAATGTCATGCCATCTAGTCTGTTTTTATTGTACATTTCCTCAAGCCTGATTGCTTCTTTTAGCGAAGACTTGGAAATGTCTTCAATAATAAAATCAAACCAGCACACAGGTTTTTTCTTTGAACCCTTGCTAATTTTATCGATAATCTGGCCAGTGTATCGACCAAAATTGGCAAGCTTGGAATTATAAGGATGAACCGTTCCATCAAACCAGTCTATCTTTTTTAAAAGTTTAACAGATGAGTAGTCAGTTGGCCCACAAAATGTTCTAAACAGATTTGCTTCTTTTGTTAGTCTATCCATTGATCTCAAAAGAGCAATCATCGAATCATCATCAGCGTATAAAACCAGATGATGTTTTTTTGGAATTTGCAAGCGTTGCTCAAACCATTTGTCTATTGCATCTTTTACAATTGAATTCACAGAAACTCCCAGATCATCAGCTGTATTCCCTAGCTGCGAGTGAATTTTATCGTCAATTTCTCTAATATGAAGATCTTTTGGCATACTATTTACCCAAATATCGAGTATATAAATAATGGTACCTCGGTACCAAAATTATGAATACTTATATTATGGTACCATGGTACCATAACTATGAAATCAATACAAATAGGAAAAAACCATCTCAATGGTGTTGACGTAAAAAAGTTGTCCGATACCATTGATGCAATAAAACAAAACACTGACCTAGCTGAATTCCATTTTTCTGCAAAGAATCAATGGGTCAATGGTGGAGAGAACCATACTACCATAAACGAGTTTTATGGAGCAGGAAAAACACATGTCAGAAGCAAACCATATGTGTTTGTAAAAGACGAGCCCACAGTACTTTTGGGAAATGACAGATGCGCAAATCCAGTAGAATATGCATTAACTGCACTAGCTGGTTGCCTTACAACGAGTCTTGTATATCATGCAGCTGCAAGAGGAATCAAAATCGATAAGGTAGAATCAACTCTGGAAGGAGACTTGGATCTTCGAGGATTTCTCCAGATGGATGGAAATGTCAATCCAGGTTACAAAGGAATCCAAGTGAGCTTTAAGATAGAATCAGATGCTACAAAAGAATCTCTTGAGGAACTAATAGAGCTTGCAAAAAAAGCCTCACCTGTTGCAAACACGATTACCAGACCTACGCCAGTTAATGTAAAACTAGTGTAACTGGATAAAAATTCAGGGAGCAGAACTCCCTTTTTTATTTACAAATTTAATATAAATTTTATTTTGGATAATCTATCCAGAATTATCTGATTTTAATAATCATTAATTTTTGTTTTAATCATTCATCCACTGATTTGGTCTAGAAATTCAAGCTAAATGTTTCAATGTGTGGCTTTTTATTTTCTGAAAATTCTTAATTCTTGGATTGATTTTCAATACTTGATGGATGATTTATCTTCTAAAATGAAAATTGATTATAACTGCTGGTATGCCTAAACCGCGATTAAAGCAACTGTGTGTATGAATGAAATAATAGCAGCTTAAATATTAAATATGAGAGTAATAATTTACAGTAAAATGCAATCTGTAGAGGCAGAATACTTAGCAAAAATTGAGGATATAGAATCCTATCGTGGGAAGTGGATAGCTGTTCTAGATTCGCAGATAATTGCAATAGGAGATGACATCAAAGAAGTTTACAAAGAAGCTATTTCAAAATCAAAAGGACGAACTCCTCTATTCAATCGAATCCCTGCAAAAGGGGAAACAGAACATTTCATTCTTTAATACTTCAATTTTGTAAAGAACGCATTGATAGGTTTTAGGGACAGACATTCAGAAAAAATGTATTTCCGTTACAAAGCGGAGCGTTTTAGAAATAATGAAGGAAACGAAATTACAGTAAAAAAACCACGAGTTGAAATTGTTTTAAAAAAAGATTCTATTCGTTTATTCTTGAATTTTCGTTTAGTCAGACATCCACTGATTTAGTATAGAAATTCGAGCTAAGTGTTTCAATGTGTGACTTTTCATTTCTGGCTTCATATGTAGAATTTAAAAAATCTATTGTTTTACCGTATCTAGTTTTTATCTATATGGGAATAAGATTCGTTCAAATCGGACTTACAGCCACTTAAAATCAAATTTCACGACTGAGAACTTAATGGCAAATTTAAATAATGATTCCACAATGTTTAGATTGATAGAGAGTGGTTGTGATACTATGTCATCCGTTGCCCTAAACGATCCTAAAAAATCAAGGAAGGTTACTTATGAACCATATGATGTTTTGTATGAGTCTCCTAGACAAAGTTATGTCGTAACTGTAGAAAAAGGAGAAGATGGTTGGCTAGTAGCAAAATGTGATGTATTAAACATTGTAACTCAAGGGAAAACAATCGTTGATGTTGAAAAAAATGCAATAGAAGCTATTGAATTGGCTCTAGACGATGAAGAAGTGCATAAAGAATTTAGTATTTCAATTCACAGACTATACTAGTGTCTGGATTACCTGTAATTTCTGGTGGAAAATTAATTAAAATTTTAACTAACAAACACGGTTTTATCATTAAAGCAAAAAAAGGAAGTCATGTTAGATTGGTTCACCCTGATGGGAGAAGAAAAACTACAGTGCCTTTGCATGGCGAGCTTGATAGAGGAACATTGAAAGCGATTTTGGAACAAACTGAAATAAACATCGAAGAGTTTAAACTTGATTTATGAGGTAAAACACCATGTCGCAATTTGAGGGCAGGGAGGCAGATTTTGTTGTTGTTAAAGAAGATTATAGTAGATTTCTATGTAAAGATGGAACCATCATTAAAGCAAAAATTGTTGTGAAAAAGATTTTTTTCCATCCTCAAAAAACTCCTGAAGGATACCCCATGAGTGTTGCTTTAGATGCCATAAATGTGGCAGTTGCGGTAGTTCCAGAATCATTAAAACGAACTCCTTCAAAAGAACTCTATAATCCGCTAACTGATAAAGGCAAAGAAATATCATTTGATGAACAACAGGTTCACATTCAAGAATATATCACTCCTGATGGTTTCCGTGTTACAGTAAAACCTGTGGTAACTAAGATTATGAAATATGACAAATACAATGTTTACGGTGAACCGATCTACAATGTAAACATTCAAGCTATTACAAATATTGAGAAAATGGCAAGCACTGCTTAATTTTTTGAATATTGGAATGTATATTGTGCTCCTGTTGGAATTGGGTTGTTTGTAGTTTCTAGGAAATCTGAAAATTCTTAATTCTTAGTTATGGCTAATCCATCCACTGTTCAAGCGTATGACTCTTTTTTTCCAGTGCCTTTTTTAATCGATTAAGAGAAGTTTGTACTCTATCCTGGGAAAAATTTCTCTCTTCTACCAAATATTTTGTTACCCCATCATAATTGACTGGTTCAAAGTTTATTTCAGAAACATCTGCAACATCTGGCTCTAAGAATATTTTTCGAATTTGGTTATAATCAATTCGTTCTAACTGTTCTTGTATTTGAGGAATATCTTCTAATCTAGAATGTTCTTGAATCATTTTAAGAGCAGTTTTTGGTCCAACTCTCTCAAATCCATCAGGATTAAAATCAGTTCCAATTAGTATGCCTAAATCTACCATTTGTTCTTTGTTTAATTTTAGTTCTGCAAGTGTCTTTTGAGTGTCTATTATTTCTGGCACGATTTCAATGTATGAATTTCTATTTGGGAGTTTTCGTCTTCCACTGTTTGTAAAATTTCTTACTAGTTTTTTTGCGCCAAATAATATCGAATCAAAATCTTGACTTGCAGAGGCGTATGCCTGACCAGTTTGAGTCAGGTGAGCTGCAGTTGCCTCTCCCTCAGAAGGTGCTTGTATTACTGGTATTCCAAATAGATTCAATATCTTTTTTGAATCTTGGACCATGGTATCTCTCATAGATGTTGTTTGTTGGGCATATTTTCTTGCTTCTTGTAAATCGCCTGCCTTTAGTGCCTTTTCGTACTTTACTGTTGCATCTTGCTTGGCCTGCTTTCTATGTTCTATTTCTGCAGATTTTAGTGATGGTGGTTTTCCATCAAAGACATACACTGGTTTGATTCCAATTGAAAGAAAATTGATATTACGATAGAACAGGCCGCTCAGATGACTCGTCACTCTTCCTTGCTCATCAGAAAGATGTAGTCCATCAGGGCCTCTAATTATTGCCAAAAACTGGTAAATTGCATTATACGCATCAATTGCAACGACTTTGGATGCAAATGACTCGAGATTTGTTTTTTCACGCACTACTAACGCTTTGAGATCTAAACCCAATGAGATTTGGTTATCAAATGGATGGTTTTTTGTCTTTGTATTAAGAAATTTCTCCCATTTCCAATAAAATCAGCTTACTTATCACGACATTAGCTAAATCCAGTATATCATCTAGTATGCCTAAGAATAACCATGACTCCGAGGCTCTTACCCCAGGAATTGGAAATCTTAAGAAACATTCCCCATACCTTATCACAAAGGTTGGAGAGTCGTCTCGAAGAAGTTGTTTCTTTTTCTGGAACTCATCAAAATTACTGTGTAGGAATAGTCGATATTGTAGGTTCCACCAACGTAGCAGCCCAACTTTCCAAAGAAAAGGTGACCCAATACTATAGCATCTTTTTAAATGGAATGGCTATGATTGCTAAAGACCATGGCGGTTTAGTTGTAAAAAGTATCGGAGATAGTTTATTGTATTATTTCCCAAAGACTTCAGATTATGATCCCAAACATTTTGTTTGCCCCCTTAAATGCGGAATGTCAATGATAGAGTGCTCAGAAATCATCAACTCAAAAATGCAAAAACATGGATTGCCTCAAGTAAGCTATAGAATCAGTATGGACTTTGGAGCAGTAATGTTGGCAAATTCTGTATCATCCCCATGTGATGACATTTTTGGCTCAACTGTAAACATATGTAGCAAAATCAATCGTTTAGCTGAATCACATGGAATGGTAATTGGACATGATATGTACCAAATTGTTAAGGATTTTGAAGAATATAGCTTCAAGCCGACTATAGACTATTCACTTGGATTACTACAACAATATCCAGTGTACGCTGTTTTAAAAAAATAGCAAGGAATGAAAATGAAATGAGGGATAATCAAATAGAAAATAATGCAATGAAGAACACTGAAATTCTGGACGAATCAAGCTTTGACGATTATACAAAAAATTATGATGATATTTTAGATAATTTTGAGCTAACCATTTGTATAGTTTGTGGTAGGGAAGTCACATCCTATTGGGAATCATTATACAATGGAATGAGGGCAAGCTGTAAAAATTGTGGAATTAATTGGGCAGAATCCTAATTTTTCCAAAATTATTCTTTTAATGGTGGATTCTTATCTAAATCCTTTTTAGAGGTAAAATTTACTCTATTTCTTCAGATAATAATATTTACGTCATATTTGAATATCAAATACAGTGGAAGAAATCTTTGAAAATGCATCTATAAATTTTTTAGAGTTATCAAGCCATCAAAGATTACAAATATTATTTAATTTATTAGAAAAAAAATCCAAAGTCTCTGACATGGCAAAAAAATTAGAGGC
>Ga0214472_10000083_pt1 | contig 124009 bp, 125 predicted proteins | sample RVTome_6_FD_207662 | JGI IMG/M metagenome (GOLD analysis project Ga0214472, IMG submission 207662) | Soil microbial communities from uranium-contaminated site in the Upper Colorado River Basin, Wyoming, United States - RVT140D175 | ecosystem: Environmental > Terrestrial > Soil > Contaminated... | reverse complement strand
GGCCATAGCTGCTGGCCTCCTTCACCAGCCAGCAGCTTGAATCACAAATCAACGCAGTTGGGAATCCCTAATCGATTCAGTCAATGTCGGACAGACTCTAGTTGGTCGCCCGTAGCTGGATGAAGGCCGAAGACACCCAGCCGCTTTCGCACGGTCCCTCATACCGCCGCCGGGCCGATATCGGCGAAGAGACCCCGCAGGTTCCCGAAAGCTCGCCGCTTGCGGCATAGACGACTGCGAACCAGCGCTGATCGTGGCTGCGCCCGCATACGAAAATCTGATCGCCATTGGTCAGCGAACCGACCTGCCTCGCCTCCTCGAACGGCGCGGCGCGCACTTCGAGGACGCCATCGCCGCTGACCGGGCGAACCAGCCCCGTCCACTGACAGGCACCGAAACGCGGGCCGGAATCGCCGATCACGACCGGCTGGACAAGCTCGCGGCTGTTCACGACATCGCCGCGATTAAGCGGCTGTGTACCCGTTCCACTCGTCTGTTCGACGTCAGGATTGCAGGCGGCGAGCAGGAGGAGCGGCGCTCCCCATGCCCAAATGGACCCGTGCTTCACAATTCCTCCGACCAGTTTTTCATTGCTGGCGCGACACTAGGCCAGCCAATCGGATTTGGCGAGCGCAGCGCGACGGCGCTCAAGCGAAGGCCCCCCGGGCGCCCGGCGATCCTCCACCGGATCGGGGCCGAAGCGGTTGGGCCCGCGCGCCCCCTCCAGACACATGACGACGAGGAAGATGATGCCGCCGACAAAGGGGATCAATGCCAGCAACAGGAACCAGCCCGACTTGTCCTGATCGTGAAGCCGCCGCACGGCCACGGCGAGCGACGGCACGACAAGGCCGAGCGAGAGGAGGAAGCCGATGAAATAGAGCGGGATGATGATCGTCATCATCGCATTTTCGCTGAGCCCCATGGTGTAGAGCGGCAACACGACGACGCCGAGGATCAGCATGAAGCCCAGTCCCAGGAGCAGCGTGAACAGATAGAACATCCAATATTCCATCCGCCGCGAACGGCCTTCGAAATCCGCACAGCGCCTGAGCGGCATCAACATCCAATCCATCGCAAATCCCCAAGTAAAAAATGATTCCTTTGCGACCATGGCCTGAGCGGACGCAATCGCGCCGCCATGCAAAATTTGGTTCGCATCTCGCCGGACGACATGACCGCATCAGGGCAAGTGTAACCTTCATCTTCGCCCGTCCGAATGCCCAGTTTCAAGCCGTTGAGGAAGGAAGCTCGCCCTTGATCGTCTCCCTGCTTACCTTCGCCGCCCTGTTCCTGGCCTTCAGCAACGGCGCCAACGACAATTTCAAGGGTTTCGCCACAGTCTGGGGCTCCGCCTCGCTCGACTATCGCCGCGCGCTCGTCCTCGCCACACTGGCAACGATCCTCGGCGGCATCGCGTCGGTTCTCATCGCCGACGGGCTCGTCCAGCAATTCTCCGGCAAGGGACTGGTCGGCAACGAGCTCGCCAATACGCCCCGCTTCGCGCTTGCCGTCGCATCCGGCGCCGCCTGCACGGTGATCCTCGCAACCCGGCTCGGCTTTCCGATCTCGACGACGCATGCGCTGGTCGGCGGGCTTGTCGGTGCCGGACTGGCGCAGGGTTCCGAACCCATCCATCTCGGCAATCTCGGCTCCGGTTTCATCCTGCCGCTGCTGACCAGCCCCTTCCTCTCGGCTTTGTTCGCTTTTCTGGCCTATTTGATCTTGCGGCGGCTGCGCCGGAACCCGGTCGAGGATTGCTTCTGCATCGTCGAAAAAGAGACTGTCGTCGCCAGGGGCGCATCGACGACGGCGACAATCGCACAGGAAACGGTGATCATGGTCGCCGACGATGCCACATGCGATTCCGGTCCGAAAACCGTCCTGCGCGGGTCGATCGCGCGCATTCTCGACGGCCTCCACCTCTTTTCCGCTTCCACCATCTGTTTCGCCCGCGGCGTCAACGATACGCCCAAGCTTGCCGCCCTGTTCATCGGCGCCCAGCTTTTCAGTGGCGCCAATTCGGCGTTCGCGGTGACGGCGGCGATGGCGGGCGGCGGCTGGCTGCTCTCGCGGCGCGTCGCCGAAACGATGAGCCTCAAGATCAATCATCTCGACCCGGTTCAGGGCATATCGGCAAACCTGATCACGGCAGGGCTCGTCCTCGGCGCCAGCCGCTTCGGCCTGCCGGTCTCGACGACGCATGTCTCGGTCGGATCGATTATCGGCACCGGCACCGGCGCCGGCACACTCGACCTTTCGGTCGTCCGCAACGTCCTGCTCTCCTGGGTCGCAACGCTGCCGATCGCCGCGGGCATCGCCTTTACGGTCGGCCTGCTCGTCTGAGCGTCAGGCGGCGACTGGCTTGCGCGAGGCTTTCTTGCGCTCGTGCGGATCGAGATGGCGTTTGCGGATGCGGATCGCTTTCGGCGTCACCTCGACCAGTTCGTCGTCCTGGATATAGGCGATCGCCTGTTCCAGGGTCATCCGGCGCGGCGGCGTCAGGCGGATGGCGTCGTCCTTGCCCGATGAACGGATATTGGTGAGCTGCTTGGTCTTGGTCGGATTGACCTCCAGATCCTGCGGCTTCGCATTTTCGCCGATCACCATGCCTTCGTAGAGCTTCTCGCCGGGGCCAACGAACATGATGCCGCGATCTTCCAGCGTGTTGAGCGAATAGGCGATCGCCTCGCCCTGCTCCATGGAGATGAGGACGCCATTGCCGCGCCCGTCGATCGGGCCCTTGTGCGGGCCGTATTTCTCGTAAACCCGGTTCATGATGCCGGTGCCGCGCGTATCCGACAGGAATTCGCCATGATAGCCGATCAGCCCGCGCGAGGGCGCGCTGAAGGTGATGCGCGTCTTGCCGCCGCCCGAGGGCGACATATCGGTCATCTCGCCCTTGCGCGCCGCCATCTTCTCGACAACCGTGCCCGAATGTTCGTCGTCGACATCGATGACGACGGTTTCATAGGGCTCCTCGCGGCCGTCCGGCCCGTCGCGGAACAGCACGCGCGGGCGGCTGATCGACAGCTCGAAACCCTCGCGCCGCATCGTCTCGATCAGCACGCCGAGCTGGAGCTCGCCGCGGCCGGCAACTTCGAAGGCGTCCTTTTCCGCGCTTTCGCTGATCTTGATCGCGACATTGCCTTCGGACTCGCGCTCGAGGCGGTCGCGGATGACACGGCTCTGCACCTTGTCGCCATCCTTGCCGGCAAAGGGGCTGTCATTGACGGCGAAAGTCATCGCCAGGGTCGGCGGATCGATCTTGCGGGCGTCGATCGGCTCGGTGACGTCGGGCGCGCAGATCGTGTTCGAAACGGTTGCGTCGGTAAGCCCGGCAATCGCCACGATATCGCCGGCTTGCGCGAATTCCACGGGAACGCGTTCAAGGCCTTCGAACGCGAGAATTTTCGTAGCCCGGCCACTCTCGACGACCTTGCCTTCGGCATCGATCGCCTTGATCGGCATGTTCATTTCCAGCCGGCCGCTTTCGATCCGTCCGGTGAGAACCCGGCCCATGAAATTGTCGCGATCGAGCAAGGTGGCGAGCATCTTGAACGGGCCATGGGGATCGGCCGTCGGCGCGGGCACATGCTCCATGATCGTTTCGAACAACGGCGTCAGATCGCCGTCGCGAACCGTATCTTCCTTGCCGGCATAGCCGGACCGGCCGCTGGCATAGAGGGTCGGGAAATCGAGCTGTTCGTCATTGGCTTCGAGCGCGAGGAACAGTTCGAAACATTCGTCGAGAACTTCGGCGGGCCGGGCATCGGGCCGGTCGATCTTGTTGACGACGACGATTGGTTTGAGGCCCAGCGACAATGCCTTGCCGGTGACGAACTTGGTCTGCGGCATCGGGCCTTCGGCGGCATCGACGAGCAGGATAACGCCATCGACCATCGACAGGATACGCTCCACCTCGGCGCCGAAATCGGCGTGGCCCGGAGTATCGACAATGTTGATGTGATTGCCGTTCCACTCAACGCTCGTGCATTTGGCGAGAATCGTGATCCCGCGCTCCTTTTCGAGCTCGTTCGAATCCATCGCCCGCTCCTCGACGCGTTCATTGTCGCGGAAGGTGCCGGATTGCCGGAAAAGCTGATCGACCAGGGTCGTCTTGCCGTGATCGACGTGGGCGATGATGGCCACATTGCGAAGGCCCATGAAAAATCTCTCAAATGTACGGAGCGGAAAATGCTGGCGCGGCCTATATAGGCATTTGTGCGACGCAACAAGTTGGGAACGCGCTAGCGGCCGCCCAGCAGCGCGATGACCCCGTCGACAACTTCCAGGGAACCGACGCCAAAAGCGAGCCGACCGACCATGAACCCGAGGAAAAGCGGCAGGATCACCGCCCAGATCGCCATGATTCCCCAGGTCATGCGCCAATTTTCGGGTGGCAGGCCCTGAAACAGGAACATCGCGATCCCCGACAGGTTCACGCAAACAAGGTTGGTCGCGAACAGGAACAGGGCGTTGAGACCGAGCACGCCATAACCCGTGCTGAAAAACAGCCCGGCAGCCGCCAGCGGCGGCACCAGCGCCACCGCGATCATCACGCCGACCAGCGAAAGCGACGATCCCCGGCTATAGGCGAGCACGCCGGCGGCGCCGCAGGCCAGCGCCAGCGCAATATCGGCAGGCTGCACGATCGCCCGGTTGTGAAGTTCGGGCACCGACGGATCGATCACGATGAAATAGCCGACCGCCATCGTTGCAAGCAGCGCGGCGATAGTGCCGGCGGCCAGGGTTTCGAAGGCGCGCCACAAAAGCTGGCGATTGCCGACCGTCGTCCCCAGCGCCATGCCCATGATCGGCCCGAGCAGCGGCGCGATCACCATCGCCCCCGATCACGACCGCCGCCTGGCCGCTGCGCATGCCGAGCGCGGCGATGATCGCCGAAAGCATAACCGTCAGCAGAAACCTTGACCGGATAACGAGGCTTTGCTCGATATCGTCATACAGCTCGTCTGTGCTGATCCGGTCGCGGCTGAAAAAACTTCCGGCCTCGTCGGCGGCGAAAGATCGGCAACGTCCGGCATGGCCGTTTCGAAGCTTTCCTCGAGCGGCGGCAGCACCGCTTCAAGCTCGAGCACCGTCGCCGAAAAATCGGTCATCGCCCCGAAACGCGTATCGAGTTCGTCGAGCAGCCGTGCGGACATGCTTTCCTCGCTCTCTCCAGCCTTAGTCTAACCGCTTCACCCCCCTTGTCGAATGAAACCGGATGCTATCGACGCAGCCGCAAAGCAGGCTAAAGGCAGGGCTATGCGCCGCCTCGTCCCGCTCCTCCTGCCCGACCGGTTTATCGTAATCCTGCTGGCGATGGTCGCCGTCGCGGCCTTCTTCCCGGCGCGCGGCGCGGCGCTCGAGTGGCTGGGCATTATTTCGACGGTGTCGATCGTCACCCTGTTCTTCGTGCACGGCGCACGGTTGAGCCGTCCGGCAGTGCTCGGCGGGTTCACGCGGCTGAGGCTCCACCTCGCGATCATGCTGTTCACTTTTCTCGCTTTTCCGCTGATCGGCCTGGCACTGTCGGCGCTCGCGGCGCCGCTGATCGACCCGGCGTTCGTTCCCGGCATCCTGTTCCTGTGCGCATTGCCGACCACGGTCGCTTCCTCGATCGCGATGGTATCGATGGCCAAGGGCAATGTCGCGGCCTCGGTGATCGCTGCGGCGCTTTCCTCGATGCTGGGCGTTGTGCTGACACCGCTGATGTTTGCAGCGTTGCTTTCCACCTCCGGCGCGCCGATCGACATTTCGGGCATCGGCAAGGTGATCCTGATCCTCGCCTTGCCCTTCGCCATCGGCCAGTTCTGCCGGCCCCTGGTGGGCGCATGGATCGAAGCGCATCCGGTGGTCGGCCGCACGCTCGACCGGCTGACGATCCTGCTCGCCATCTATGTCGCGCTGTCGGCAGCCTTCGGTGGCGGGCTGCTGGAGGGAATCGCGATCGACCGCTTCCCGCTGCTCCTCCTGGTCATGCTGATGCTGCTCGTGATCGTCATTGCCGCAGCGCTGCTGCTCGCGCGCCTGCTCGGCTTTGCGCATGGCGACCGCATGTCCCTGCTCTTCGCGGGCATGCAGAAGAGCGTAATTTCGGGCACGCCGATGGCCCGGATATTGTTTCCGGGCGCGGAGGCGGGCCTCATCATCCTGCCGTTGCTCGTCTATTATGTGCCGATGCTGACAATCTCTGCGATCATGGCCGCGCGGATCGGCGCGAGCCGAACCGAAGCTGATCCCGCATGATTGCAGTAGACGCATCTCTCCCTTAGGAATATTGAATGATCAACGTTCGCACCGCCTTTTTCGACCTTCTCCGCCAGCATGGCATCGACCGCATTTTCGGCAATCCGGGATCGACCGAGCTGACGATGTTCATCGATTTTCCGGATGATTTTTCCTATGTCGGCGCGCTCCAGGAATCGGTCGCGCTCGGCATGGCGGATGGCTATGCGCAGGCCAGTGGCCGCCCTGCGGTGGTCAATCTCCACTCGTCGGTCGGCATGGGCCATGCGATGGGCGCGCTGTTCACCGCCTATCGCAATCGCACGCCGCTGATCGTGACGGCCGGACAGCAATCGCGCCCGCTGCTGCTCCACGATCCATTCCTGATGGCGAACCGGCCGACCGAAATGCCGCAGCCCTTCGTGAAATGGGCGGTCGAGCCTGCCCGCGCCGCCGATGTTCCCCAGGCGCTGGCCCGGGCGCTTTCGGTCGCAACCAGCTATCCGCAAGGCCCCGTCTTTCTTTCGATCCCCGCCGAAGACTGGGACGAGGAAAGCGAGACCGTTGCCTATCGTCCGCCGAGCCCGGCGCCCGGCCCCGATCCCGAACAGGCGGTGCGCGTTGCCGAAGCGATGGCGAGCGCGAAGGCGCCAGCGCTTGTCGTTGGCGGCGAAGTCGATCGCGACAAGGGTTGGGAGGAAGTCGTTGCCGTGGCCGAAGCGCTTGGCGCGCCGGTCTTTATCCCGCCGATGGAAGGCCGGGTGGGTTTCCCGCAAAGCCATGAACTGTTCGCCGGGATGCTGCCGCCCGAACCGGAAAATATCGTTCGCACGCTTTCCCCGCACGATGCGGTCCTCGTCTTCGGCGCGCGCGTCTTCACCATGCATGTCGACGGCCCTCGCCCCTATGTGCCGCCCGAAGCGCGCATCTTCCAGGTGAGCACCGACACCGACCTGCTCTCCGCCGCCCCAGCGGGCGAAGCAGTCCAAAGCTCGACCCGGCTGGCGGCTGCCGCGATCCGCGACGCGCTGGGCCGGCCCGGCACCAACTATGCAGGCCGGGAGCTACCCTCGGCGAGCGCTGGCGACACCATCGACTATCCCTTCCTCTTCGAAACGCTGCAACGACTGCGCGATCCCGAGGCGACTATCGTCGAAGAGGCACCGACGGCGCGGCGAGACCTGCCCGATTTCCTGCCGGTCGACCGGCCGAATACCTTCTTCACCTGCGCGAGCGGCGGCCTCGGTTTCGGGATGCCGGCCGCGGTCGGCGCGGCATTGGCCCGGCCCGACAAGCGCACGGTGGCGATCATCGGCGACGGTTCGGCGATGTACACGGTGCAGGCGCTGTGGACGGCGGCAATGGAGCAGGCGAATGTCGCCTTCCTGATCCTCAACAATGGCCGCTATTCAGCGCTCGACGGCTTCGGCCGCCGCTTCGGTATCGCCGAACCTCCGGGCTGCGACCTTTCGGGGCTGGATTTCGTCGCGCTTGCAGGCGGGCAGAATGTGCCTGGATCGCGCGTCGAAAAGCCGGAAGAATTGGAAGCGGCGCTGAAAGCTATTCTGGAAACCGAGGGCCCGGCTCTGCTGGATATCACGATCGGCTGACGCTATCGACTGACAGGGGCGCTCAGGCGATCCAGAGCCTGAGGATATAGGCGACGCTGCCGACCGTCAGCACGCCGCCGGCCCAGAGCAGGACGAACCAGCCGAGCTTGGCGTAGAGCGGCCGTTCCTCAGTGATAGCCGGCCTCGTCGACCTTGCCGCGGAATATCCAGTAAGCCCAGGCGGTATAGGCGAAGATCACCGGTATCAGGACGCCCGCGCCGACCAGCATGAAAATCTGGCTCTCGCGCGGCGCTGCGGCCTCGTAGATCGAGATGCGACCCGGCACGACATCGGGCCAGATCGAAATCGCAAGCCCCACCATGGACAGCAGGAACAGCCCCAGCGCCCAGAAAAAGGGCCGGTAATCATAGCCCGATTCCAGATCGCGCCAGATCATATAGGTGACGCCAAGAATAAGCAGCGGCATGGGAATGGTGACGACCAGGCCCGGCCATTCGAACCAGCGGCTGAAATACTGGTCCTCGACATAGGGCGTAGCGAGACTGACCGCGCCGATCATCAGCAGGGTAAAGGGCACCAATATCTTCGCGATCCGCCGTGCCTCGGTCTGCAGCGATCCCGTCGTCTTCATTACCAGCCAGCACGAACCGAGCAGCTGGTAGGCGATGGCCAGCGCCGCGCCGCAGAGCAGGCTGAACGGCGTCAGCCAGTCCCACCAGCCGCCGGCATAGGCGCGGCCCTCGACCTCGATGCCCTCGAGCAGCGCGCCGAGCGTAATGCCCTGCGCCAGGGTCGCGACGAGCGAGCCGCCGAAAAAGGCCAAGTCCCAATATTTGCGGTGGGCGGGATCGCGCCAGCGAAACTCGAAAGCCACGCCGCGGAAGACGAGACCAAGCAACATCGCGATCAGCGGCGCATAGAGCGCCGGCAGGATCACCGCATAGGCGAGCGGAAAGGCCGCGAGCAGCCCGCCGCCGCCGAGCACGAGCCAGGTCTCGTTGCCGTCCCATACCGGCGCGATCGAATTCATCGCCATATCGCGTTCCGGCCCCGGTTTGAGACGCGGGAAGAGCATCCCGATGCCGAGATCGAAACCGTCCATCACGACATAGGCGGCGATGCCGATGGCGATGATCGCGGCCCAGATGACGGTGAGCGTCGGATCGCCCATTATTCGCGCTCCCCTCTATCCCAGGCCTTGTCTTCGGTCGCCGCAGGCGTGATGCCGGCGGTGCGGATCGGCCCTTCGGGTTCGGTCTCTTCGCTGCCCGGCGCATGGCTCATCAGCTTGAGGATGTACCAGGTTCCGGCCGAGAATACCGAGAAGTAGACGACAACAAAGGCGATCAGCGAGCCGGTAACGCCCGGCGCCCCGATCGCCGAGACGGCGTCTTCGGTGCGCATGACGTTATAGATCACCCAAGGCTGGCGTCCGACCTCGGTAACCACCCAACCCGAGATCACGGCGACGAAACCGGCCGGGCCCATGACGAGCGCGAAACGGTGCAGCAGCCACGAGGAATAGAGCTTGCCGCACCAGCGCATGAACAGGCTGAAAAGCCCAAGCCCGGCCATCAGGAAACCGAGGCCGACCATTATCCGGAATGCCCAGAAGACAATGCCGACCGGCGGCCTGTCTTCCGGCGGCACCGTATCCAGCCCCTCGATACCGAGATTGACATCGTGGCGCAGGATCAGCGAGCCGAGATCGGGAATTTCGATCTTGTAGTGGACGGTTTCCTCTTCGGCGTCCGGGATGCCGAACAGGATCAGCGGCACGTGGGAATCGAGGCTTTCGAAATGCCCCTCCATCGCCGCGATCTTCATCGGCTGGTGTTCGAGCGTGTTGAGACCATGCTGATCGCCGGCGAGGATCTGGATCGGCGCGACGATCGCCATCATCCACATCGCCATCGAGAACATCCGCTTCACGCCCGGCAAATCGCGGCCCTTGATGAGGTGCCAGGCGCCCACCGCGCCGATGACCAGCGCCGTCGTCAGATAGGCGGCGATGACCGTATGGACGAGCCGGTAGGGGAAGCTCGGGTTGAAGATCACGTCGAGCCAGCTGCCGGCAAGGACATATTGGCCGACCTCGTTTATCTCATGTCCGGTCGGCGTCTGCATCCAGCTGTTGACCGAGAGGATCCAGAAGGCCGAAGCCGCCGTGCCCGCCGCGACCATCAGGGTCGCGAAGAAATGCAGCTTCTTGCCCACCTTATCCATGCCGAACAGCATGACGCCGAGGAAACCGGCTTCGAGGAAAAAGGCGGTCAGCACTTCATAGGCCATCAGAGGCCCGATAATCGGCCCGGCCCTATCGGAGAAAACCGACCAGTTGGTGCCGAACTGGTAGGACATGACGATGCCCGAAACCACGCCCATCGCGAAGGCGACGGCGAAGATCTTGATCCAGTATTTGAAGAGCCGGAGGTAGGTGTCGTCCTTGGTCTTCAGCCACAGCCCCTCGAGCACCGCGAGATAGCTTGCCAGGCCGATCGAGAAGGACGGGAAGATGAAATGGAAGGAGACTGTAAACGCGAACTGGATACGCGCCAGCAAAAGTGCGGTTTCGCCATCGGCCATGGCCACCGCCTTAGCCTATCGTTGCAATTACTGCATCCCCCAATCGCTGCGTAAACCGGCGCCGACGATTGCGGGCGGGGCAATCGTCACATCCATTTCAGCCAGCGGAACAGGAACAGTTCGATAGCGAGCAGCCCCGTCAGCATCGTGCATGTCAGCCAGAAGGCGCTGCCATCCGAGACCCCCGGCATGCCGCCGACATTGATGCCGAGCAAACCCGTGACGAAGGACAGCGGCAGGAAGATCGCGGCGACGATCGAGAGAACATACATGTTGCGGTTCATCTGCTCGGAAAGCCGGTTGGCGATATCGTCCTTGAGGACAAGCGCACGTTCACGGGCGACGTCGATCTCCTCGATATGGCGCTGGGTGCGGTCGGCGGTTTCGCGCAGCTCCAGCTCCATGCGCTGGTCGAGCCATTTCGGCGGCTCGGCCATCAGCCGGTTCAGCGCCTCGCGCTGCGGGGTGAGGAACCGCCGGAGCCCGACCACTTCCTGGCGCAGATCGCCCAGCTCCTGCCGCAGCTCCGATGGATCGTCTCGTTCGGTGCGCTCCTCGATATCGTCGAGCATCTCGTCATATTGCGCGACGATCAAACCGATCCGGTCGGTCAGATGATCGATCAGGCTCAGGAATAGCGCGGGCACCGAAACCGGCCCGTCCCTTTCTTCCACCAGATGTTCGTACACCTCACGAACGGTGCGCAGCTTTTCCTCGCGCACCGTGATCAGCCGCTGGCCGTCCGACCAGATGTGCAGCGACACCATGTCTTCGACCTCGCTGCCCGGATTGAGGTTCACGCCGCGCAGGATCGCGACGAAGCCCTTCGATCCGTGGAAGGCGCGCGGCCGGGATTCGCGGGAGAGCATCGCGCCGGCGGTAGGTTCGGTAAGGCCGCCATCGGTGGGCAACCATCGGCGCACGCGCTCCGAGCCGCTGTTGACGTGAATCCAGAGCGGCGGATGGGTCGGCGTCCAGCTTTCGACGCCTTCCCAGCCGATCCGATCCGCGCCGCCCTCCCCGTCGAGCAGACAGGCGAAGATCAGGCCTTCGGCTTCGTCGAGCGGCAGATGTTCGGCAAGGTCCTTGTCCATTATTCCCCCAGCCTAACCGTTCAGCCGAAGACCGACCAGCCCGTGCGCGCGACCAGCGCCTCGAGCGCCAGCGCGCCGACGCGCGAGGTGCCCGCCTCGTTCAGCCCCGGCGACCAGGTGGCGATCGCGCCCTGACCAGGCACGATGGCGAGAATGCCGCCGCCGACGCCGCTCTTGCCCGGCAAACCGATGCGGAAGGCGAAATCGCCCGAATTGTCGTAATGGCCGCAGCTCATCATGATCGCGTTGATCCGGCGGCAGCGCTGCGGCGTCAGGATACGCTCGCCGGTCACCGGGTCTTCGCCGTTAAAGGCGAGGAACAGAGCAGCGCGGGCGAGCTGGGCGCAGGAAAGCGCCAGCGCGCAGTGGCGGAAATAGGCCGAGAGCGCGACCTCGACATCGTTTTCGAGATTGCCGAAACTCGCCATGAACCAGGCGAGGCTGCGGTTGCGCGCGCCGGTATCGCTCTCCGACGCCGCGACTTCGTAATCGATGTCGATGGTCGGATCTTCGGCATGATCGCGCAGCACGCGCAGCAGGCTTTCGATTGCGGCGTCGGCATCGCCATTGTCGATCAGGTGATCGGTAACGACGATGGCGCCGGCATTGATCAGCGGATTGCGCGGGATGCCGCGTTCATGCTCCAGCTGGACGATCGAGTTGAAGGCGCTGCCCGACGGCTCCCGCCCTACCCGCTGCCACAGATCGTCGCCGACCTTCTGGAGCGCGAGCGCGAGGGTGAAAACCTTGGAAATGCTCTGCACCGAAAACGGCTCTTCGGCATCGCCCGCCCGATGGCAATTGCCGTCCGGCGTCGCGATCGCGATGCCGAATTTCATCGGATCGACACAGGCGAGCGCGGGGATATAGTCGGCAACCCTGCCTTCGCCGCGATGCGGTTCGATTTCGGCGACGATCTCGGCAACAATGTCGGCAAGGTTCATGGTTCGTCCCATGCCGGTATTTTCCGCCTATTTCCAGCATCAAGCAAAGCATTTGACCCTTAGTGTGTTGTTACTGTAATACAGCACTTGAAACTGCGGCAATAGAGCGGCATCTAGGACGGTGCACAGCAAAGGGATGATCATGGCCACGACACCGGAAAGCGGAACCGCGCCCGCGACGCAAACCGCCACGAAGACCGACACCAAATTGACGCTCGAAGCGCCCGATCCGCTGCCGACGGTCACCGCTGAAAAGGCCGCCGGCCTTGTCCCCGTGGCGCCCGAAAAGCAGGCCAAGCACAACGAAAAGGTCGTCGGCTTTGTCGACGAACTGGTCGCGCTCGATGCCAAAAGCCCCGAATTCGGCGCCAAGGTCGATCAGATCGCGGCGATGGGCCAGAAGGAAATCCGCGACGCTGCAGGCCAGTCCAACCGGTTCCTCGACCGGCCGGTGCGCTCGATGGACGAAAATTCGTCGATTGGCGCCGATCTTTCGGAGCTTCGCCGCACCGTCGAGGATCTCGATCCCGGCACCCGCGGCGATATGACATCCAGCCGCAAGCTCTTCGGCATCATCCCCTGGGGCAACAAGCTGCGCGTCTATTTCGACAGTTACAAAAGCGCCCAGAGCCATATCTCGGCGATCCTCCAGCGCCTCGCCTCGGGCAAGGACGAACTGCTGAAGGACAATGCCGCGATCTCGGTCGAACGCCAGAAGCTGTGGGACGCGATGGGGCGGCTGGAAGAAATGATCTATGTCGCCAAGGCGCTCGACAGCGCGCTCGAAGACAAATCCGTCGAACTCGAAGCGACCGATCCTGAAAAATCCAAGGCGATCAAGGAAACCGCGCTCTTCTACGTCCGCCAGCGCACCCAGGACCTGCTGACCCAGATGGCGGTCAGCGTGCAGGGTTATCTCGCCCTCGATCTCGTGAAGAAGAACAATGTCGAGCTGGTGAAGGGCGTCGACCGTGCCTCGACGACCACGGTCGCGGCGCTGCGCACGGCGGTGACCGTCGCCCAGGCGATGACCAACCAGAAGCTCGTCCTCGGCCAGATCACCGCGCTCAACGAAACGACCGCGAACATGATCGATTCGACCGGCGAGATGCTGAAGACCAACACCGCCGAAATTCACAAACAGGCGGCCAGCTCCACCATCCCGATCGAAACGCTCCAGCGTGCCTTCCAGAATATCTATGACACGATGGACGAGATCGACCGGTTCAAGCTCGAAGCGCTCGGATCGATGAAGCAGACGGTGAATGTGCTCACCGACGAGGTCGAGAAGTCGAAAGGCTATATCGCCCGCGCCGAGGGCGCCGAGCAGAACAACCAGCAGGTCAAGGCCAGCCCGTTCGAGGCGCTGGAAGGCTAACCCCTGGTGAGCCAGAGCGACCGTATCCTCCAGCAAGCCGACGAGCTGCTGCGGCGCGTTTCGCCGCAAGCGCGGGAACTTGCCCGGTGCCAGCGCAAGCGGCGGCAGGAGGCGTTCCTGCGCCGGCTGCGTACCGGCGTGATGCTGGCGATCGCAGCGGTGATCGGCATGGCGGCAGCCGGCGTGTTCTTCAACAGCTTCGGCATTGCCTGGATGATGCTGACCCTGGTGGTCGCCTTCCTCGTCGTCGTCGGCGTGCTGATCGCCGGCAGCCAGCCCGATGTGACGCAGGAGCGGCTGATGGAGAGCGAACTCCCCGCCCTGCCCGCCAATACCGAACAATGGCTGGCGAAGCAGCGGCTCGCGCTCCCCGCTCCGGCCAACCGCAAGCTCGATGCCATCGCCACGCGGCTCGAGGAGTTGCGCCCGCAGCTCCAGAATCTCGATCCGCGCGAGCCCGCCGCCGTGGAGGTTCGCCGCCTCGTCGGCGTCGAGCTGCCGGAACTTGTCGAAGGCTATAAGCGCGTGCCCGATCACCTGCGCCGCGAAGAAAGCCTGGGCGGCCGCACGCCCGAAAATCAGCTCGTCGAAGGGCTCGATATCGTCGAAAGCGAAATCAGCCGCATGACGCGGCAGTTGGCGGCGGGCGAACTCGATGCGCTCGCGACCCAGGGCAAGTTCCTCGAACTCAAATATCGCGGCGACGAGGATATTCGCGAAAGCTGAAACCCTCCCCCCTTTTGCCGGAGGAGAGGGATCAAATCCCCGCATACCAGGCGTAGGCGCCGTTATCTTCCCAGTATCCGCCCTTGCCGCCATGGATGCCGTCGAGGCGGGCGACCGCTTCCAGCCGCGTCACATATTTCGCATGTTTATAGCCAAGCTGGCGCTCGACCCGGGCGCGTAACGGCGCGCCATGGCGTTCGGGAAGCTGCTCGCCGTTCATGTCATAGGCGAGGATGGTCTGCGGATGGAAAGCGTCGATCAGGTCGATGCTCTCATAATAGGGCCGGCCCTGCGAGCCATAGGTATCGGCGCAGTGGAAGACGATATAGTTGGCGCTGTCCCTGAGCCCGGCGAGATCGAGCAGGCGCGATAGCGGCACGCCCGTCCACTGGCCGATCGCGCTCCACCCTTCCACGCAATCGTGCCGGGTGATCTGGGTGCGGCTCGGCATGGCGCGCAGCTCCGCAAGCGACAGCGAAAGCGGGCGGCCGACAAGGCCATCGACGCGCAGCCGGAAGTCGGCGAAATTATTGGCGAGCATCGCGCGATAGGCGTCGCTGTCCGCCGTCCGGCTGCCATTGGCGCGGAAGCTTGGCGAAAGGTCGGCCACCGTAAATTCGCGGGCCAGCGCCTCGCGGCTGGTGACCATGCGCTGCGCGCGCCGGGTCAGCCCCTCGGACGACGCGAGAAAATCCTGAAAGCCCGGGCTGCGGCTCCAGCTGTCGCAGCCGGCCAGAAGCACGGAACTGCCGAGCCCGGCGATCAGCTTGCGGCGGGTCGTAAGGATCTTGCTCATTGGGCCTGCTCCTCGGCAAATTCAGGGCGTTGGGGTGGTGGCGCATCCTCTCGTTTGCCGGGCAGGCGAAACCGCCCGGTGATCATCGAGCGGATCTCGTTCACCGGCCCGGCCAGCACGACCATGATCAGGTGCACGACGATAAACGCGCCAATCAGGAAGGCGCAGATGAAATGGATCGAGCGCGCCGATTGCCGCCCGCCGAACAGATCGAGCAACCATGGCCAGGCGGCGTCCATGCTCGGCGACATGGTAAGCCCGGTCAGCACGATCAGCGGCAACAGCACGAACAATATGATCAGATAGCTCATCTTCTGCAGGATATTGTAGCTGAGCGCCGCCGCGCCGGTCGGGAAACGCAGCCGGGCATGATCCTTGATGTCGTGCCAGATATGGCTGGGCTTCAGCTCAAACCGCTTCGGCGCAAGATCGCGCTGAACGTGGCGGTTGGCGAAGCTCCAGATCCAGTAGGAGAGCCCGGCGAGCACCAGTATCCAGGCGAAGAAGAAATGCCAGAGCCGGCCCAGCGCCAGGCTGTAGAAGCCGGGCACCGTCGCCCAGCTGGGGAAGGCGCGCGTGCTCGTCTGGCCGTTCTCGTCGCGCCAGCGGCCCAGCACGCCCGTCGTTGTAATCTCGATCGAACCGATCCGCACGAAGCCGCGCGTCCCCTCGCCCGAAATTTCCAGCCAGGGCGTATCGGCATTGGCGCCATAGCTGCCCCAATAGAGCCGCGGGTGGGCGTTGAAGATCGAGAGCCCGCTCATCAGCAGGACAATAATCGCGAGCGCGTTGGTCCAGTGCCAGAGCCGCGTCGAGAGCCGATGCCGCTTGACGAGGTCACCGGGTTTTGGCCCCGGTTCCAGACCCGGTTTCACGTCGTTTTCGCTATGTTCGCTCTCGCCCGCCATCGCCCGCCTCCTTGGGTTGAACGCCCCATTCGATTGAACGGAAGTTCGCACCGGTCGTCCGAACGGTTACATAGCATGGCAGCGACCGTGCGGCAGCCGGTTCGATCGCAGGCGCTAGCGATCGCCGCCGCGGCGCTCCGTCCATTGCGAGAACAGCACCGAGAGCGGCTTGGTCACCGGCGCGAAGCCCGGCAGCATATGTTGATCGGGGTCGACGATCCGCGAGGGCGGTGTCCGCCCGTTGAGCGCGGTGACATCAAGGCTGTAGCGCCGGCCGAGCTGCTCCATCCGGTCGACGAACTCGGCAAGGAAAATCTCGGCGGTGCCCATCGTCGTCGCTCCCGAAGCCGCATCATGGACGAAGCGGAGCGCCTCAAGGAAGGACAGATCCTCCGGGCAGCCGTCGAAACCCAGATGCGGGGCCAACCCCTGCCGGGCGACAACCGCGAAGGGGAAGCTTTCATGATTCTCGTAATGCTCTTTGTAGCGATAGTCCGGTATCAACCAGCCGATCGTACATTTGAGCGACCGATCATGACACCGCGTCCGATAGCGGCATACGCCCTCATCATCCCGTGACGGCCGGCGCTGCGTGAGCACACCCGATGCCGCCATATCGAAAGCCTGCTGGCGATCAAATGGCACTGCGACCCTTCCCCAATCTTTCGTGCAGGTTCGGGCTCAGGGTTTAAATTTAGAGTTAACAGCCGCGCGGGACGCCGCGAATTCCGGGCGTTTCAGCGCTATTCGTTAGTGAACCGAAACGACTGATTATGGGACAGGTTGGGCCGACGGGAAGCTGGATGCCCCGTGTGGATTCGAACCACAATTGACGGAGTCAGAGTCCGTAGTCTTACCATTAGACGACGGGGCAACCGAAGGGCGGCGACATAGGCAGCAGGGCCCGGGCTGTCAATCCGCTCGCCTTGCCCTGGGCGACGTCTTTGGTCTAGTCTCTCGCTCAAGTACCGGCGGCATGTGCCGACCCGGAAAACATAATGGTTAGAAGAAGTAATCGGCGTGGACGACAATATCGCCAGCCCGAATTCCGATCCCGGCCGGGAGCCGGGCGCCGCGCGTGAACAGCCCACCCCCCGACACAAAAATTCCGCCAACGGATCGCCGATGTCGCGGCGCAGCTATGGCGCGATCGATCTGGGCACCAACAATTGCCGGCTGCTGGTCGCGCGGCCGTCCGGCGATGGCTTCACCGTTATCGACGCCTTTTCGCGGATCGTGCGGCTGGGCGAAGGCCTCGCGACAACCGGGCGGCTTTCCGACGCTGCTATCGACCGCGCCGTCGGCGCGCTCGCGATCTGCGCGGAAAAGCTGCGCCGCCGCCATGTCAGCCTGTCACGCTCGGTTGCCACTGAAGCCTGCCGCCGCGCCGCCAACGGCCGCCACTTCGTTCGCCGCGTGCGCGAAGAGACCGGCATCGCGCTCGACATCATCAGCCCGGCCGAGGAGGCACGGCTGGCCGTACTTGGCTGCCACATCCTGCTCGAACCGGGCGAGGGCCCGGCGCTGATCTTCGATATCGGCGGCGGATCGACGGAGCTGGTGCTGATCGAGCCGGGTATCGAAAGGGTAAACGGCGGCGAGCCGGAGATCCTGTCCTGGTACTCCGCCCCCTGGGGCGTGGTCAGCCTGGCGGAAAAGGAATTCAACAACCTCACCTCGCTTGAGGATCGCCTCGAAACCTATCAGCGAATGCGCGGCCGCGTCGCCGAAAGCTTCGCGGACTTTGCCTCGACCCTGCCGACCATCGGCTATCAGCCCCGCCTGCTGGGCACCAGCGGCACCGTGACGACGCTGGCGAGCGTCCATCTCGGGCTGCCGAGCTATGACCGGAACCGGATCGACGGGCTGGTTCTGCCTTCCGATGCGCTGCGCAAGGTATCCACTGACCTAGCCCATATGTCCGTGCCCGAGCGCGCGGAAGTGCCGTGTATCGGGCACGAGCGCGCCGATCTCGTCATCGCCGGCTGCGCGATCCTTGAGGCAATTCTCGATATCTGGCCGGCCGAGCGCATCGGCATCGCCGATCGCGGCATTCGCGAAGGCATCTTGCGTTCGATGATGTCTTTGGACAGGCACTAAGCCATGGCCCAGCTTCGCAAGGACAAGAAACGCAAGGAATCCTCCAAGCGCTGGCTCGAGCGCCAGATCAACGATCCCTACGTGAAGCGCGCCCAGGCCGATGGCTATCGTTCGCGCGCCGCGTACAAGCTGATCGAGCTCGACGAACGCTTCCATCTGCTACAGGGGGCCGAACGGATCGTCGATCTCGGTATCGCGCCGGGCGGGTGGTCGCAGGTCGCACGGCAGAAAAATCCGAAAGCGACCATCGTCGGCATCGATTTTCTGCCGACCGATCCCATCGAAAATGTCACCATCTTCGAAATGGATTTCATGGACGAGGAAGCGCCCGAAAAACTGCGCGAGGCGCTGGGCGGCGAGGCCGATCTTGTCTTGTCCGACATGGCGGCGAATACGGTCGGCCACAGACAGACCGACCATCTGCGCACCATGGGGCTCGTCGAGGCAGCCGCGCTGTTCGCGACCGAGATATTGCGTCCCGAAGGCGCGTTCGTCGCGAAAGTGCTGGCGGGCGGCGCCGACAACACACTCGTCGCCGAACTCAAACGGAACTTTTCAAAGGTGAAGCACGCGAAGCCGCCCGCGAGCCGCAAGGGTTCATCCGAATGGTATGTCGTCGCCCAGGGCTTCAAGGGGCGAGATATCCCGGCTAGCGGCTAATGTCTGGTTCGGCCGTCCTTCCGAATGCGCACCAGGCCCATTGATACTGGCCCGCTCTGACCGATGATCTTCATGTCGATATTGCCGCTCGTACTGAGCCCGGCGCCCAAACCGGCCGTAAGGAACGAAAAGATTGCAGAGCCTTTCCCGTTCAGGGTGAAGCCGGAGGTTTTCTTCTGATTGCCGATGAAGGAGAAGGCGTTCGCCGTATACAGCTTTTCGACAACATAATATCTGTCGAACAACCAACCGTCGGCACCGGCAACCGTCTGTCCAACCTGCAGCATATTTGAAATATGCTCGCCATCGAGCTGAGGTGTTTTCAGGACGTACCCGTAATCCGACGAAAATTCGTACTTCACTTCTGCCTGCGCCTCCAGATCGAGGCCGTCGGGCTTTTTGATTTCCAAGCCGGCCTGAAAAACCCGCTCCTTGGTACCGGTTGCCTTCAAGTCCAGACTGCGACCGACATGTGGGCGCTGGGTGAACGACACACCGAAGTCACCGAGTTTTCCGATAGGGTGAAAAAGGCCATCTCTACGAACCATGATATCGCCGAGACTGACCGCATCGCCCGGTGGAAAAACGGCTCCGCAGCCAAAGGAGTTTTTCAGCCGCTTGTCGAAATTTTCGCCAAGACTCATCACCCGATCTCCCCAAAATCAATCCCGAATTATCGTCCAATAATAGGGAGAAATCCGATGCCGGTATTCGGAACTAAGTTCGATTTGAACCCAATTCAGGCGCGGCGAACAATCCTCGGCTATCCAGCGACCGATGCTCATCCGCCACACCGGCGACGAACTCGTGTCGGTGCCGAGATTGGCCTATGCTATGGCTAATCGCGAATATCCGTGGGCGATTCGCAAAGGCCCGTCGGAACGGGATATCGTCGCACAGGGCTTCAGGAGATCCGAATGAGCCTTTTGAGCAAGCTGTTCGGCAAGGGAAAAACATCCGATCCGGCCGAGGCCGCTCCGTCTCCCCCCGAACCGGTATCGATCGATCCGGTTACCGCTTCCGGGGCGCCGCCCGATCCGGCGATGACCTCTCGCCTGAGGACGCTGATCGAAACGCCGCCGGCACAGCGCGACGACGCCTGGCAGCGCACCTTCTTTTCCACGCTCTGGACCGCGGCCATCGAAATCCCCTCGCCGGAGGCTTTCACCGGGCCCGACGGCTTTCGCTATCTGCGGCTGGACTTGCCCGCGACGGAAAGCTTCGTCGCCCATAACTTCGCAGGCCTTGCCCAGCCCTGCCTCGAAGCGGGTTCCGGCGCGGTGCTGTTCGCGCATCCCGAGGCGGCCGAACCCGCCTATGTGATCCCGATGGGAGTTATCGAAAGCCTTGTCCGCTATCGCGACTGGCGCGGCGATCCCGTCGATCTGGAAGAAGCGGAGGGCGCGTCGCCCGACACCGAAATCACCATCGCGGCCGGAACCAAGGTTCTGACCGGAACGCCGTCGGTCGACTATCTGTCGCGCGAAGCGGCGCGGGCGCTGGACCGCCATCTCAAGACGGAATGGAAACTCACCCATCCGCGCGTGCTGGTGATGACCTCGGCGGCGATGCAGCCTTCGCGCTCGCTGGTGTTCAATGCCCGCCGCAGCGCGTTCAAGAGCGATGAGGAAGCCCAGCATTTCTTCGAGCGCATCAGCTGGTTCATACCGCCGTCGCGCACCGTGACCTTGATGCCGGAAGACTGGTCCGAGGCGACAATGACGCCGCTCGCCGAACTCGCGAAAGCCTAGTCGCCGCCGCGGGCAGCGTCGCGGACTTCCTGCACGGCCTGACTGAGCCGCTCATAGCCAACCGCGCCCGAAAGGATGCGATCGCCGACGATGAAGGCCGGCGTACCGGTGAGTTCGAGACGGCGAGCCAGATCGAGATTGTTGCGTAGTTCTGCGACCACATTGTCGGCGTTCATGTCGCTGTCCACCTGCGCGGCATCGAGCCCCGCCGCGCGCTGTGCCTGGGCGATCGTCGCATTGTTCGGCCGGCCCGCGGCATACATGGCGCGGTGAAAATCCGTATATTCGCGCTGTCGGGCGGCCGAGAGGCTGACCCGTGCGGCTTGCTCGCTTTCCGGGCTCAGAATCGGCAATTCGCGGTAGACGATGCGGATATCGTCATTCTCTTCCAGCAGCCGTTCGAGATCGGGAAGGCTGGCGCGACAATAGCCGCAGGCATAATCGAAAAACTCTACAATGGTGACCTGCGGATCGGCAGCCCCGGCCCAGGCGCCTTCGAAAGGCCGCTCCAGATCTTCGCGAATCACGCCGACCATCTGCGCCATCCGCCGTTCCTCGAGCCGGGTCATCGCTTCGGGGATCACTTCGGGGTTGTCGACGATATATTCATGGATCACGGTTTCGATCTCGCCGCGTACCCAGCCTTTGATCTGCGGCACGAGGACAAAGCTTCCCACGGCGGCGGCGGCGGCGATGCCACCCCAGATCATCCAGCGATTTACCATTTCAGCTCCTAGCTATCCGGCGTCGGACGGCGGCTTTCGCGCCGCTCCTCTTCGTCGAGCTCGTCGACCTCGCCGCGCATGGCCATAACGATATCCTGCGCCCTGAGCCAGTCCGGCGTGCCCTGCGGGATGCCGAGCATCGCCTGCCGCGCATTGACGAACGCCTCGCGCGGCTGGCCGGTCAGGCTCGCATATTCTGCGGTCGCCAGATAGGCGCGGGCGAAATCGCCCTCCTGCGAATAGATATAGCCGAGCCGGCGCCAGGCGAAGGGATTGCGATTATCGCGCTGGACCGCCGTTCGCAGCACCGTCAACGCCTCGTCATAGTTCGCCGAATCTTCGGTCGCGATCAGCGCATGGCCGAACAGCGCGGCGATCAGTGGATTGCTGCGCGAATTGAGTGTCGCTTCGCGCAGCGCGGGCAGTGCTTCGTCCGGACGGCCCGATTCCAGCAGGACCTGACCCCTGAGTTCGAGAAAATAGGGATCGTGCGGCGCATCGGCGAGCAGCGCATCGACCTCCGCCAGCGCGCGTTCCGGATAGGCCTCTTTGTGCCAGGCATAGGCCCGGGCATAGCGTGCAGGCACCGATGTATCGGATTCCGGATAGGTGACCAGCGTATGCTGCGGCGTTTCGATAAAGCCGAGCAGCTTCGCCCTCGCCCGCTGGAACCGCGCCTCGAGAGCGGGGTCGGTAGGCGCATCCCATGCCGGATCATTCTCATAGAGTTCGGTCAGGATCGCGATGCGATCGCCCGAAAGCGGGTGGGTGCGGTTATAGGCGTTGGTTTGCGGGATCGCGAGCCGGTATTCCTGGTTCTGGAGGCGCCGGAAAAAGGCAAGGCTGCCCCGTCCGCTTATCCCTGCCGCCGACAGATATTCGGCCCCGGCAAGATCTGAACTCGATTCCTGGACGCGGCTGAAGGCCAGAAACTGGCCGATCGCCGCCCGCGAACCGCCCGACATCACCGCCATGCCGGCATCGGGCGCGCCGGCCGCGATCAACGCCGCCGCCGCGAGAATCGAGAGGATCGAGATATTGCCCGCATTGCTGAAGCCGTCGCGGATCGAAATGGCATGGCCGCCGGTAACATGGCCCAGTTCATGCGCGATCACGCCCTGCACTTCATTGGCATTGTCGGCGGCAAGCAGCAGGCCGGAATGGATAAACACGCGCTGACCGCCGGCGACGAAGGCGTTGATCGACTGGTCATTGACGAGGACGATCTCGAAGCCGTTCGATTGCAGGCCTGCGGCCTCTACGAGCGGCGCCGCCATATCGTTGAGCAGTGCTTCCGTCTCGGCGTCGCGCAGGATCGATTGCGCGGCGACGGGACGAACCGCGAGCACCATGGCGAGCAGGAGGAACAGTGCGGCGCGCAGCGCTGCGCGTCCGGGAACCGGGTGGACGGAAATCGGGTGGATGCCAATCATCGCCGCCGCTCTCGCCCGCCGTGCCTGAACGGGGGATGAAAGCGGGGCGATCATCGGATCAGTCCTATTCGCCGAAGGTTCGTTGCCACCAGCCGCCGCGGCGCGGGCCTTCGCCCTCTCCGCCGCTTTCAGCCGGTACGGCCTCCGCAACGACCTTTTCCGTGGCAGGTGCGGCCTTTGCGCCGTTGGTCGTGGCGCGCGCGCGCGAACGGCGCGGCCTGGCGGGTTTTTCCTCGGCCTTTTCTTCCAAGGCCGCGTCTTCCGGGGCGGCTTCCGCCGCAGCGGGTTCGGCTCCCACGGTTTCGGCGGGCGCCGCATCGGCCTTTTTGCGCGTCGTACGACGGCGCTTCGGCTTTTCCTCGGGCTCGGCTTCGGCGGTTGCTTCTACCGTTTCAGCTTCGGCTTCGGCCTCAGCAGGCTCTGCTTCGGGTTTTTTACGCGTACGGCGGCGCTTGGGTTTTTCCTCAGGCGCGACTTCGGCGGCGTCCGCTTCCGCGGGAGCGCTTTCCTCGGCGGCTTCCGCTTCGGCAGGAGCGCCAGCTTCAGAGGGCCCCTCTTCGGTGCCCGCGCCAGCCTCGACGGCGTTATCGCCGCCCGCAGGTTTCCGGCGGCGACCGCCACGGCGGCCACGGCGCGATTTCCTGCGCGGCGCTTCCTCGTCGCCATCCTCGCCCGCCGCTTCGACGGGTTCGTCGGCAGCCTCTTCCTCGCTGTCCGTATCGGACCGCTCGGCGCCCTCGGGCTTGTCCTTGCGACGCCCACGGCCACCACGCCTGCCGCGACGACGGCGCGAACGCGGCTTGGAATCTTCATCCTCTTCGGCGTCGGCGTCGGCGTCGGCGTCGGCCTCGGCCTCGGCCTCGTAATCGTCCTCAACCTCGATCTCTTCGTCGTCATCATCATCGTCGTCGAGCACGATCGGTGCGACTTGCACCCGCTTTTCGGGCGGCAGGCCGGAGGCGGTGACCTCCATCGCCGCGCCTTCGAATTTGAGATCCGGCGCCACTTCGATCGAAACGCCGTACAGTGCCTCGATCTCACCAAGCTCCTGCCGTTTGGAATTGAGGACATAGACCGCCGCATCCTGCGCGCAGCTGAGCGAAAGCTTGGAGCCCTTGCCCTTGGCCGCCTCCTCTTCGAGAAGGCGAAGCGCCGAAAGGCCCGCCGACGATGCGGTGCGCATCAGGCCCGTACCCTCGCAATGCGGGCATTCATGCGTCGAGGCTTCGAGCATGCCGGTGCGCAACCGCTGGCGGCTCATCTCGAGCAGCCCGAAGGACGAGATCCGGCCGACCTGGATACGGGCACGATCGTTCTTCAGCGCTTCCTTCAGCGCGCGCTCCACCTTCCGGTTGTTCGAATGATGGTCCATGTCGATAAAGTCGATCACGACAAGGCCCGCCATATCGCGCAGGCGCAGCTGGCGAGCAATTTCGCGCGCCGCCTCGATATTGGTCTTGAGCGCGGTCTGTTCGATATTGTGCTCGCGCGTCGAACGGCCGGAGTTGATGTCGATCGACACCAATGCCTCGGTCGGGTTGATGACCAGATAGCCGCCCGATTTCAGCTGTACGAGCGGATGGTACATCGCCCCCAGCTGATCCTCGACCTGATAACGCTGGAACAGCGGTGTCGTGTCTGCATAATGCTGCACGCGCTTGGCGTGGCTGGGCATCAGCATTTTCATGAAATTCTTGGCGGCTTTATAGCCTTCTTCGCCCTCGACGATCACATCCTCGATCTCGCGATTGTAGATGTCGCGGATCGCGCGCTTCACAAGATCGCTGTCGGTGTAAATCCGTTCAGGCGCCGTGGCGCTCAGCGTGCCTTCGCGAATATCGTCCCACAATTTGGCGAGATAGGTGAAGTCGCGTTTGATCTCGGTCTTGGTGCGCGCCATGCCGGCGGTGCGGACGATGCAGCCCATGGTTTCAGGCAGCTTCAATTCCGAAATCACCGACTTCAGGCGCTTGCGATCCGACGCGTTGGAAATCTTCCGGCTGATGCCACCGCCATGCGACGTGTTGGGCATCAGCACGCAATAGCGGCCGGCGAGCGAGAGGTACGTCGTCAGCGCCGCACCCTTGTTGCCGCGCTCTTCCTTCACGACCTGGACGAGCAGCACCTGACGGCGGCGGATAACGTCCTGAATCTTGTAGCGGCGGCGCAGGTCCATCCGGCGCTTGCGCAGATTCTGAACAGTGGGTTCGTCGTGATGCTCTTCATCGGCATCGGCGTCGCCGGTTTCCTCGACACCCTCATCCGCGTCTTCGGCATCCGCGTCTTCGGCATCCGCGTCTTCGGCATCCGCGTCTTCGGCATCCGCGTCTTCGGCATCCGCATCTTCGGCGGAATCGTCAGCCTGAGCCTCGGCGGCTTCCTGCTCTTCCTCGCCATCACGCAGGTCCGCCTCTTCCTTGGCGTGCTCCATTTCTTCGGCAAGAAGCTTTTCCCGATCTTCTTTCGGGATCTGGTAATAGTCGGGATGGATTTCGCTAAAGGCGAGGAAGCCGTGGCGGTTGCCGCCATAATCGACGAACGCCGCCTGAAGCGACGGTTCGACGCGGGTTACCTTGGCAAGATAGATATTTCCCTTGAGCTGCTTGTGCTCTTCGGATTCGAAGTCAAACTCCTCAATCCGGTTGTTCTTGACGACGGCCACACGGGTCTCTTCCCGGTGGCGCGCATCGATCAGCATACGCGTTGCCATTTATGTGTCTCCGAACATGCCAAGCGGGCCTTGTTAGGCGGGCGGGCATGTGAACTGATGGGAATGGGCGGCGTGCGATCGCGCGGCGTGAAAAATCGCCGGACGTCGCGCCCATTCGTGGTGAACAAGTGATATTTGCGTCTGCTGCCGGGGCATGTCCGGCCTCGTGGGCGGGACGTCTTGCCGCGAAGACAAGGCCGCGCGGATCGCGCATCGCCTGTCGTTCGGGGAGAGAATGCCTCATGCAGCGTCAACCTGGTGAGCCGGATTTGTATTGCCGGCGCGTATTATGGGCAGGATGTCGCCATACCGGACGGCATAATCAACCCCTGCTGCCCGGTTTGCTAGCAGCGCCACCCTGACACGGCAAGAAAAAGCATGACGCCCAGCGGTGACACCATCGGCGTTTTGGGTCCGATCTGGACTACCCGAATATGGCTAATGCGCCGTTAACCCAAAGTCTTCACCCCGTTTTGAAGCTCCCGCCCTAGCTCTTGGGTCCAACGACAAGAACCGAGAGTAACCTTAATCATGCGTTTGCGCTGGACCATTGGGGGCATCGCGCGGCAATATGGGGCAATGTCGCTCCTGCTCGCCCTTCTGACGATCATCGGCTGGCACCCCGCCGCCGCGACCGCCATCGAAGCGGTCAATGTGACGCCCGAGCGCGTCACCGTGCGGTTCGACGACTATGTCGCAAACGCCTCCGCCTTCATTCTGGGCAGCCCCGACCGGATCGCGATCGACGTTTCCGGCGCGCGGGCCGGCGACGGCGGCGACGCCGCCGGGCCAATCCGCACCGTGCGCCAGGGCCAGTACGATCCCGAAACCGCGCGGATCGTTCTCGATCTTGCCCGGCCCGCCATTTTCCAGAATGGCCGCTTTTCCGACGACGGCCGCGCCTTCACCCTCGATATTCGCCCGGCGAGCAGTGTCGCCTTCGCCAGCGCCGCGAGCGCCGGCCGTGCGAGCTTCTTCCCGCCGATGGCATTTCGCGCCCGCCCGCCCAGCGGACGCGGCGAGCTTACGGTCCGCCTGCCGCGCGCGGCCGCGCCCGGCACCGCCCCGCTTCCCACTATCCAGGGCCCGACCGGGCGGCCCCTGGTCGTCATCGATGCCGGTCATGGCGGCCATGATCCGGGCGCGATCTCGCCCCATGGCGGCCGGCGCGAGAAGGATGCGACGCTCGCCATCGCAATCGCGGCGCGCGATGCGTTGCTGCAATCGGGCCGGGTGCGGGTAGCCTTGACGCGATCGGACGACCGTTTCCTGGTTCTCGAGGAACGCTATGAGATCGCCCGCCGTCTGGGCGCCGAACTCTTCATCTCGATCCATGCCGATAGCGCGGAAAACCGCGATGCGCGCGGCGCGACGATCTACACGCTTTCCGAGGTCGCGTCGGACCGGGAATCGGAACGCCTCGCCCGGCGCGAGAATTCCGCCAACGTCATCAACGGTGTCGATCTGGGCGGCGCGGACGAGGATGTCCGCTCGATCCTGATCGACCTTACCCAGCGCGAGACGATGAACATCTCATCGCGTTTTGCGAACCTGCTCTACCGCGATGCACGACAGACATTTCCGTTCACGGGCGACTATCACCGATTCGCCGGTTTCGTCGTCCTGAAGGCGCCCGACATGCCCTCGATCCTGCTGGAAACCGGCTATCTGACCAATGAGGCCGACGTCGAGCGGCTGTTTTCGCGCGAAGGCCAGCGCAATATCGCGCGCGGCCTGACCCGCGCGATCGAGACCCATTTCGCCCGCGGTCTGACAGGCACGCGCTAGAAGGAAGCGCCGGAGCCGGCGCCGGAACGGCTTCCGCGCATTTTCTCCGGACCATCGACCGATCCACGGCGAAACCGGCTGGCATCGAATCCAAAAGCTGGTAAACCGCCCGGCGATGACGGAGGCTGCGGAAACCACCGATACCGAGATGAGCGTCACCTTGCGGCGCGAAGCGACGGGCTTTTGGGCCGGCGTGCGTTCGCGGCTGTCCAAACGCCGCTATCGCTGGCCGCTCTATCTCCTGTTGATGACGTTGATGGGCATGTTCGCCTTCTGGTGGGTGTTCATGCGCGACCTGCCCTCGGCCGAGAGCCTGCTCGACTATGAACCGGCGCTGCCGACCTTCGTGCGCGACGTGAATGGCGAACCGATACAAAGTTTCGCGCGCGAGCGCCGCGTCGAGCTTGCCTATGAAGAATATCCGCCGGTCCTGATCCGCGCCTTCCTTGCCTCGGAAGACAGTTCCTTCTTCACCCATGGCGGGCTCGACTATCCCGGTCTTGCCGCCGCCGTGTTCGACTATGTGACGAAAATGGGAACCGACGAGCGCGCCCGCGGCGGTTCGACGATCACCCAGCAGGTCGCCAAGAATTTGCTGCTCACCAACGAATATTCGGTGACCCGCAAGATTCGCGAGGCGATCCTTGCCGTGCGTATCGAGAATGTCCTGACCAAGGAGCAGATCCTTGAACTTTATCTCAACCAGATATTCCTCGGCCGCAACGCCTATGGCGTCCAGGCCGCCGCGCGCGCCTATTTCAACAAGGATGTCGCCGATCTCGAAGTCCATGAGGCCGCATTCCTCGCCGCGCTTCCGCGCGCTCCGGCCAATTATAATCCTACCCGCTTTCCCGAACGCGCCATCGCCCGCCGCAACTATGTGCTCGATCAAATGCGCCGGAATGACTGGCTGAACGAAGCCGACTGGCAGGCGGCACGCGCCCGGCCGCTCGGCACGACGCGCACATCCCAGTCCGGCACCGCCAATGTCGACGGCTATTATATGGAAGAGGTGCGCCGCATCCTGATCGACAGCTTCGGCGAGGATGCGGAAGACGGCCCCTATGGCATCTATTCGGGCGGCCTGTGGGTCCGCACCTCCTACGATCCGCAGATGCAAGACAGCGCCGAACGGTCGCTGCGCGAGGGGCTGCTGCGCTTCGATCGCGGCCGCGCCTGGGCAGGGCCCGTGGCGACGATCCCGATGGACGACGACCAGTGGCAATCGCGTCTCGCGGCGGCCAACCTGACGATCGATTATGAGGACTGGCGCGTCGCCGTTGTCCTTTCGAAGGACGAAAACACGGCGCGGATCGGCTTTTCGGACGGCAGCACCTCGACCATGCCGCGTTCGGCCGCCTCGATCGCGCGGCGCAGCGGCGGTACCGCCTTCTCCACCATCCAGCCCGGCGACATCATCACCGTGCGCCCGGAGGGCAACGCCTATGCGCTGGCCAAGGTGCCAGACATTTCCGGCGGCATGGTCGTCGAGGATGTCCGCACCGGGCGCGTCTACGCGATGCAGGGCGGTTTCAGCTCCAGCCTCGAAGCCTTCAACCGCGCGACCCAGGCGGAGCGCCAGCCGGGATCGGCGATCAAGCCTTTCGTCTATGCCGCAGCGCTGGAGAACGGCATGACGCCGTCTTCGATCATCGTCGATGGTCCCTTCTGCGTCTATCAGGGCGCCGGTCTGGGCAACAAATGCTTCCGCAATTCGGGCGGCGGCGTCGCCGGCCCGCAGACCCTGCGCTGGGGCCTGGAAAATTCGCGCAACCTGATGACCGTCCGCGCGGCCTCCGACACCGGCATGGAAAACGTCACCGCGCTGATCAACCGGGCCGGAATCGGCGATTACGAACCCTATCTCGCCTTCTCGCTGGGCGCCGGCGATACGACGGTGCTCCGCCTCGTCAACGCCTATGGCATGCTCGCCAATCATGGCCGCGATGTCGGCCCCTCGCTGATCGACTATGTCCAGAACCGCGAAGGCGACGTCATCTATCCGGCCAACTGGCGCGCCTGCGAAGGCTGCAACGCCGAAGACTGGGACGGTGAACGCATGCCGCGTCCGCCGATGCCAGGCCGTCAGGTCGTCGATGCGATGACGGCATTCCAGATGATCCATATCCTGGAAGGCGTGATCCAGCGCGGCACCGCCACCCTGCTTCGCGATCTCAATCGTCCGATGTTCGGCAAGACCGGCACGACTACCGGCCCGACCAATGTCTGGTTTGTCGGCGGCACGCCCGATATCGTGGCCGGCGTCTATATGGGCTATGACCGCCAGAACCGGTCAATCGGCTATGGCGCGGGCGGCACGCTAGCCGCGCCGATCTTCCGCCAGTTCATGCACGAAACGCTCGAAGGCCGCCCGGTCATCCCGTTCCGCGCGCCGCGCGGCATCCGCATGGTCCGCATCGACCGCCGGACGGGCCGCCGCGTGTTCGGCGGCTGGCCGAGCGACAGCCCGCAAAGCGCTATCATCTGGGAAGCGTTCCGGCCCGACAGCCAGCCGACCCGCACCATCCGCCGCGACGTGCTCGCGCGCCGCCCGATCCGCCGGATCGACCCCAACGAGGCCCAGAATACGGTCACCGTGGACCGGCCGACCAATGACAGCGAATTCCTGCAGTCCGAAGGCGGCATCTACTAACGAACGCAATCCGGGGTAAACCCGCCATGCCGGCAACGCTCGACGTCGATACGATCATGGCGAACGGCGTGGGGCGCTGGCTGGAGGAACGGCAGGGCGACCGCGTCAGGATCCGCCGAAAATACCGCGCAGTCATATCGGGATCGATCCTCGCAGCGATCCTCCTCTTAGCCACGACCGTCTGTCTCGGCGTGCATCCGGAAACCATCGGCCAAACGGAACTGCCGGGCTTCATGGCGATGGTCGACGTGATCGAAAATATCGATCGCGATGACACGAAACTCGCGGGCGATTGATGCCGCGCAGTTGACCGGCTAACAGCAGCCCCCACAGCACCGAACCGGAAAGTCCCCTGTCATGCGCGCCGAAGCGCAAGCCCATATCGATCAGATCACCCAGGCGCTCGACCTGCTCCGCCGCTTTCTCGACTGGGATGTCGCGAACAAGCGGCTGGAGGATCTCAACGCAAAGGTGGAAGACGCGAGCTTGTGGGACAACCCCAAGGCGGCGCGCGAGGTGATGCGCGAACGCGGGCGGCTCGAAAACGCGATCTCCGCGGTGACCGCGATCAGCCAGGAACGCGACGATGCGATCGAGATGATCGAACTGGCCGAAGCCGAAGGCGATGCAGAGCTCGTCGCTGACGCCGAAAAGACGCTTGGCCAGCTTGCGGCGCGCGCCGAACATGACAAGGCCGAGGCACTGCTGGCGGGCGAAGCCGACGCCAACGACACCTATCTCGAAATACACGCCGGCGCGGGCGGCACCGAAAGCCAGGACTGGGCCGAAATGCTCCAGCGCATGTACCAGCGCTGGGCCGAGCGCCGCGGCTACAAGGTGGAGATCGTCGATTATCACGCGGGCGAGCAGGCCGGGGTGAAGGCGGTTACGTTGCTGATGAAGGGCCCCAACGCCTTTGGCTATGCCAAGACCGAAAGCGGGGTCCACCGGCTGGTGCGGATATCGCCCTATGACAGCTCGGCGCGCCGCCATACGAGTTTTTCCAGCGTCTGGGTTTATCCGGTCATCGATGACGATATCGATATCGTGATCGATGAAAGCGAGCTGCGCATCGATACCTATCGGGCATCGGGTTCCGGCGGCCAGCACGTCAACACGACCGACAGCGCCGTGCGGATAACCCACGAACCGACAGGCATCGTCGTCGCCTGCCAAAGCGGGCGATCGCAGCACAAGAACAAGGCCGAGGCGATGAGCATGCTCAAAGCCCGGCTTTATGAAGCCGAACTCCGCCGCCGCGAAGAAGAAGCCGATGCCGCCAACGCCGCGAAATCCGAAATCGGCTGGGGCCATCAGATCCGTTCCTATGTCCTCCAGCCCTATCAGATGGTGAAAGACCTGCGTACCGGCGTCACTTCCTCGTCCCCCTCCGACGTCCTCGACGGCGATCTCGACAAGTTCATGGCTGCGGCGCTATCCCAGCGTGTGACAGGGGAAACCGTAGAGGTAGAGGATATCGAGTGATGCGCGCCGCCGCATGCATGGGCTTGCTGCTGCTTGCCACCGGCTGTGATGCCTTGAACGGCGATGATGGCGGCTTTCCGCCGGCGGATCGCCCGGTCTCCGACATTGTGGCCGCCCAGTTTCGCGACGAGGAATCGCGCGACCGGGTGAACGAAGCCGATTCCGTGATGGAGATGGCCGCGATCGAACCGGGAATGACGGTCGCCGATATCGGCGCGGGCAACGGCTATTACACGATCCGCCTCGCCCGCCGGGTCGGCGATAGCGGGCGGGTGCTCGCCGAAGACGTGATTGCCGAAACGCGCGACCGGCTGGCCGACCGCGTGACCCGTGAGCGGCTCGACAATGTCAGCGTGCGGCTGGGCGAATTTTCCGATCCCAAGCTGCCCGAAAACAGCTTCGACCGGATTTTCATGGTCCATATGTATCACGAGATCGAAAGCCCGTACGAATTCCTCTGGAACATGCGCCCCGCGCTGCGCGACGGCGGCCGCGTGGTCGTCGTCGATGCCAATCGCCCGACCAACCGCCACGGCACGCCTCCCGATCTCCTCGATTGCGAGTTCGAGGCCGTCGGCTACCGCCGCGTCTCCTATACGCCGATGCCACAGATCGGCGGCTATCTCGCCATGTTCGTGCGCGAGGGCGAACGGCCCGAACCCGGCGATATTATCGCGTGCGGACAGGATTGAGACCCGGCGATCAAAACCGCACCGGCGAACGGAATGCCGCCGTTCCTCGCTCTGAACAGCGCTGCTAAAGCCAGCCCAGATCGCGAAAGCTCGTCGAATCGCCGCTCGATGTCAGGATCAGATGGTCGAAGATGCGGATGCTCAGCGGCCTCAGCAAGTCCGCCAGTTTGCGCGTGGTTTCGATATCCGTCTCGCTTGGCGTCGGATCTCCGCTCGGATGATTGTGCGCGATCATCACGGCATGGCCATCATGCGCGAGCGCGTCGTGCACGATCGTACGCAACGGCAATATTATCTTGTCGCGGCTGCCCTGCGCCTCGCTGATCGCGACCAGCCGCCCGTCGAGGCCAAGATGCGCGACGACCGCATGTTCATAGTCGTGCCGCAGCACCAGCGGGGCGAAAAAATCCGTCAAAGCCCGGTCGCCGATTATGGGCGATCCTAGCGCGCTCATTACCCCTCCGTCCCCCAAGCGGATTCGCAGGCTGCGAACCGTTATCACCAGAGATAGCTCCCCTACGCGTCGAGCGAGCGGGAATTGCCTCCATAACCGACCAAAGGCGCGGGAAAATCCGCGATCATGACGCCCCGAATCCTCCACATCGGATGAAATACGCCCGCTTGGCCGAAGCGCCGCTCTCCGGCATAAGGGCCGGTACGATGCGGCAATATCTCGATCTCATGCAGCGGATAATCGACGAAGGGGCGCGGCAGGACGACCGTACCGGCGTCGGCACCCATTCTGTCTTCGGCGCGCAGATGCGGTTCGACCTTTCCAAAGGCTTTCCGCTGCTGACAACCAAGAAGCTCCACATCCGTTCAATCATTATCGAACTGTTGTGGTTTTTGCGCGGCGACACCAATGTTCGCTGGCTGCAGGACCGCAAGGTTTCCATCTGGAACGAATGGGCGCGCGACGACGGCGACCTGGGGCCCGTCTATGGCAAGCAGTGGCGGGATTGGGAGGGGCCGGGCGGCGCCCATATCGACCAGATCGCCGAGCTGATCGACGAGATCAAGACCAACCCCGCCTCGCGCCGCCAGATCGTTTCGGCCTGGAACCCGGCCGACATCCCCAAGATGGCGCTCGCGCCGTGCCACTGCCTGTTTCAGACCCATGTCGCGAACGGCAAGCTCTCGCTCCAGCTCTACCAGCGGAGCTGCGACATCTTTCTCGGCGTGCCGTTCAACATCGCCAGCTATGCGCTGCTCACCCATATGCTCGCCCAGCAATGCGGGCTGGAAGTCGGCGACTTCGTGTGGACCGGCGGCGATGTTCATCTCTACACCAACCATCTGGAACAGGCGCGTACCCAGCTGGCGCGCACGCCCGGGCCGCTGCCAAAGCTCGCCATATTGCGCGATCCCGGCAGCATCGATGCCTATGAGTATGAGGATTTCGAGATCACCGGTTATCAGGCCGCGCCCCATATCGCGGCCCCGGTGGCGGTGTGAGCGGCGCCGACATCGTCTTCTATCTCGCCCGCGCCGATAACGGCGTGATCGGCGAGGACGGTGCGATCCCCTGGCGGATCAAGGGCGAGCAGCGCCGCTTCAAGGACATGACGATGGGCAAGCCGATGGTGATGGGCCGCAAAACCTTCGAGAGCTTTCCCGCCCCCCTGCCCGGCCGCCGCCATATCGTGCTGACGCGATCGGCCGATTGGGACGCCGAGGGCGCCGAGGCTGTGCACAGCCCCGAAGAGGCGATCCTGCGCGCCGGCTATGTCGACGAGATCGCGGTTATCGGCGGCGCCGAAATCTACCGCCTGATGCTGCCCCATGCCAACCGGATCGCGCTGACCGAGGTGCATATCGAACCCGAAGGCGATGCCGTCGTCCCCGATTTTCCCAAAGGGGAATGGGAAGAAACCGCGCGGGAAGAGTTTCCCGCCGAGGACGAGCAACCGGCCTATAGCTTCGTTACGCTCACGCGCAGCAGATGATCCGCAAGATCCTGCTCGGCCTGGCGTTTCTGGTTGCCGTCGCGGCGGCGCTGTTCTTCACCATCGGGCCGATCGTCCTCGAACAGAAGCTCAATACGCGCGCCGATGTCGAACTGCCCGAAGTGTCGCCGGAAGCCCAGGCGCTCCATGCCCGACTCTCGATCGCCGATATGCATGCCGATACCCTGCTCTGGCGGCGCAGCCTGCTGAGCCGCGCAACCCGGGGCCATGTCGATCTGCCCCGGCTAGAAGCCGGCAATGTCGCGCTCCAGGTCTTTTCCTCGGTCACCCAGTCGCCGCCCGGCATCAATTACGATTCCAACCCGGCGGACAAGGACATGATTATCTGGGTCGCGATCGCGCAGCTCCAGCCGATCCGCACCTGGAACTCGCTGCTCGAACGCTCGCTCTTCCATGCCGACCGGTTGACGCGCTTCCAGGGAGAAAGCGAGGGGCGGCTCAGGATCGTCCGCACCCGCGCCGATATCGACCGGCTGCTCGCCGATCGGCTGGGCGGCGAGCAGGTGACCGGCGCGCTGCTTTCGGTCGAAGGGCTGCACAATCTGGAAGGCGATGCCGGCAATCTCGACCGGCTGTTCAACGCCGGTTTCCGCATGGCGAGCCCCACCCATTTCTTCGACAACCAGCTCGGCGGATCGATGCACGGGGAGGTGAAAGGCGGGCTCACCGATTTCGGGCGCGCAATCGTCCGGGGCATGGAGCAGCGGCGGATGATCGTCGATATTGCCCATGCCAGCCCTGCCATGGTCGACGATATCCTCGCCATGGCGACGCGCCCGGTTGTCTCCAGCCATGGCGGCGTGCGGGCGGTGTGCGAGGTCAACCGCAACCTTACCGACGACCAGATCACGATGATCGCAACCACCGGCGGCGTCATCGGCATCGGCTATTGGGACGGAGCGATCTGCTCCGCCGATCCCCGCGATATCGTCGCCTCGATCCTCCATGTTCGCGATCTTGTCGGTATCGAGCATGTCGGGCTCGGCTCCGATTTCGACGGATCGACGACCGTGCCCTTCGATACCTCCGAGCTTGCTGTCGTCACGCAGCTGCTGATGGATGCCGGGCTTTCGGAGGGCGAGATCGCGGCGGTGATGGGCGGCAATATCATCCGGCTGCTGCGGAACAACTTGCCGAGAGGCTGAAAATTTGGCCGATTGCCGCACCCCCCACGCTTTCCTATAGGCTGACCCATGGAACGGCTCTTCCATCGCAACCGCGTACCCGATGCCCTGCGCGGAGCCGTGATCGCGCTCGGCAATTTCGATGGCTTCCACCGGGGCCACCAAGCGGTCGTCGGCCGCGCCGTCCGCCATGCCGCCGACGAGAAGCGCCCGGTTATCGTCGCGACCTTCGATCCGCATCCGGTGCGCCATTTCCATCCCCATGTGCCGCCCTTCCGCCTGACCAGCCTCGACCAGCGCGAGCGGCTGTTCGCCGAAGCCGGGGCCGATGCGATGATGGTGTTCGAATTCGGCGACGAGCTGGCCAATACGACAGCCGACGATTTCATCGTGGATATCCTGCTCGATCGCTTCGGCGTCGCCGGGGTCGTTACCGGCAATGATTTCATCTTCGGCAAGGGGCGCGAGGGCGATGTCGTGATGCTGGCCGAACAGGCCCAGCGCCACGGCTTCTTCACCGAGATCGCGGCGCCGGTAACCGATGGCGAGGAAATCGTCTCGTCGAGCCGCATCCGCGACGCGCTGAAAGAGGGCGATTGCGAAACCGCGACGCACCTTCTCACCCGGCCCTTCACCATCGAGGGAACCGTCGAGCATGGCGCAAAGAACGGCCGCGAACTCGGCTATCCCACCGCCAATATCCGGCTCGGCGCCTATATCCGCCCCCAATACGGGATCTACGCGGTGCGCGGGCGCTTGCCGAACGGCCAGACGGTGGATGGCGCCGCCAATCTCGGCATCCGCCCCAGCTTCGATCCGCCCGAAGAACTGCTGGAGCCCTATTTCTTCGATTTCTCCGGCGATCTGTACGGGCAAACGATCGAGGTCGAGCTTGTCAGCTATATCCGCGGCGAGGAAAAGTTCGACGATCTCGACGCGCTGAAGGCGCAAATGGCGAAGGATTGCGAGGAAGCCGAATGGCGGCTGACGCGCCACCGGCTGTAAAGCCTTCTCCCATAGGGAGAAGGATACGGAGCCTTGCGGGCTTGTCCCGCCAGGCAAAGTTGGATGAGGGGTTGTGCCCGCTCGATACGGCGGAACCCCTCACCCAGCTTCACCTAGGCTCGTACCTCGCCAAGGTTCCGCATCCCCCTCCCTATTGGAGAGGGGAATATGGCTAGACGCCCCCGCCCTTCCCCCTTACATCGCCCGCAATGTCCGACCAGACCGATTATAGAGACACGGTTTTCCTGCCGAAAACCGACTTCCCGATGAAGGCGGGGCTCGCCAACAAGGAGCCCGGCATCCTTGCCGCGTGGGAGGAAGCGGGGCTCTATGAAAAGCTGCGCGCGGCGCGCGCGGGGCGCGAGAAATTCCTGCTCCATGACGGCCCGCCCTATGCCAATGGCAATATCCATATCGGCCATGCGCTGAACAAGATTTTGAAGGACCTCGTCGTCCGCACCCAGACGCTGCTCGGCAAGGACGCGCCCTATGTGCCGGGCTGGGATTGCCACGGCCTTCCCATCGAATGGAAGATCGAAGAACAGTATCGCAAGAAGAAACTGAACAAGGACGAGGTTCCCCCGGCCGAATTCCGCCAGGAATGCCGCGACTATGCCGCCAATTGGGTCTCCGTGCAGCGCGAGGAGTTCAAGCGGCTCGGCGTGATGGGCGAATGGGACAAGCCCTATTTGACCATGGATTTCGATGCCGAGGCGACCATCGTCGAGGAATTTCTGAAATTCGCCGAGAGCGGCCAGCTCTATCGCGGAGCCAAGCCGGTGATGTGGTCACCGGTGGAGAAGACGGCGCTGGCGGAAGCCGAAGTCGAATATGCGGATATTCAATCGACGCAGATCGATGTGGCGTTTGAGATCACCGAGAGCCCGATCGAGAAATTGGTCGGGGCATATGCCGTTATCTGGACGACGACGCCCTGGACGATTCCGGTCAATCAGGCTTTGGCTTATGGCAAAGATGTCAGCTACGATCTCGTTGAACATCAAGGTAAAAAGTACCTGGTAGCGTTTGCTCTACAGGCCGAATTCATGAACAGGCTAGGGTATGATCCGACAACCGACGAAGGTCATTTGGCCGGTACTTATTCGGGTCAGCAACTCGCCGGCACCTTCGTCCGTCACCCGATGCACAATCTCGGTGGCTTTTACGCCAAACCCCGCCCCTTGCTCGACGGCTCCGATTTCGTCACGACCGATGCGGGCACCGGCCTTGTCCATATGGCGCCCGACCATGGCGAGGATGATTTCCTGCTCTGCAAGGCCCATGGCATCGATCCGGTCTTCGCGGTCGAGGATGATGGCGTCTATCGCGACGACTGGCGCTGGCTGCCGCGCGGCAGCGAGCGCTCGGGCAGCGTCATCAACAAGAAATTCAACGCGCCCGACGGGCCGATCTGTTCGGACCTGCGCGAAGCAGGCGCGCTGCTCTCCGCGTCCGACGACTTCCCGCACAGCTATCCGCATAGCTGGCGCTCCAAGGCCAAGGTCATTTTCCGCTGCACGCCGCAATGGTTCGTGCGGATGGATACGCCTATCAACCCCTCGGCTCCATTGGGGGAAGAGGCCGGCGCGGAAACCCCTGCCGAAAAGCGCTGGGACAATGAAGGCGGCGCGCTCGATCCCGAAAACGCCACTCTCCGCGAAACCGCGCTTTCCGAGATCGACAAGACCCGCTTCGTCCCCGAGCGCGGCCGCAACCGGCTGCGCGCGATGGTCGAGGGGCGGCCCGACTGGGTGCTGTCGCGCCAGCGCGCCTGGGGCGTGCCGATCACGCTCTATGTCGACAGGGACGGCAACTATCTGAACGATCCCGAGGTCAACAAGCGGATCGTCGAGGCCGTGCGCGAGGGCGGCGCCGACGCCTGGTTCGCCGCCGATCATCAGGCGCTGCTCGGCAATGCGTATAATCTGGACGATTACGAGATCGTCACGGACATTCTCGACGTCTGGTTCGACAGCGGCTCGACCCATGCCTTTGTGCTGGAGAGCGGCAAATGGCCGAACCTCTCCTCGCCCGCCGATCTCTATCTTGAAGGTTCCGACCAACATCGCGGCTGGTTCCAGTCGAGCCTGCTCGAAAGCTGCGGCACGCGCGGCCGCGCGCCCTATCGCCAGCTCCTGACCCACGGCATGACGCTCGATTCCAAGGGCCTCAAAATGTCGAAGAGCATCGGCAACACGCTCGATCCGCAGAAGATCATCGACGTCAATGGCGCGGATATCCTGCGGCTCTGGGTGTCGAGCGTCGACTATACCGACGATCACCGGATCGGCGACGAGATTCTCAAAGGCGTCACCGACACCTATCGCAAGCTGCGCAACAGCTTCCGCTATATGCTGGGCGCGCTGAGCGATTTCGACGAGGCGGAACGCTTGGATATGGCCGATATGCCCGAGCTGGAGCGCTATGTGCTGCATCTGCTCGCCCAGCTCGACGCCGAGCTGAAATCGGCGGTGAATGACTATGCCTTCAACCGCTATGTCCGCGCGCTCACCGATTTCGCCAATGAAGACCTTTCGGCCTTCTTCTTCGATATCCGCAAGGACAGCCTCTATTGCGACGCGCCGTCGGACGCGAAGCGCCGCGCCTATCGCACCGTGCTCGACACGCTGTTCCAGGCGCTCGTGCGCTACGCCGCGCCGATATTGTGCTTCACCGCCGAGGAAGTGTGGAAGACGCGCTATCCGGATGCCGATTCGGTGCATCTGGAGGATTGGCCGGACGTCGACGACGGCTGGCGCGACGAGGCGCTGGGCGGCAAGTGGAATAGGATTCGTTCAGCCCGTGAACAGGTGACCGAGGCTATAGAGCCGTTGCGGCGCGACAAGCTGATCCGGTCCAGCCTTGAGGCCGAAGTCACCCTGCCGAAACTGGATGAAATGGATGCCGATGCCTTCGCGGAAATCTGCATCGTCGCGAACATTCACTATGAGGGCGATGCCATCCTTGTGACCAAGACCGAACGTCACAAATGCGGCCGCTGCTGGCGCCTTCTTCCCGAGGTCGAAGAAGACGGCGGGCTCTGCGGGCGCTGTTCGGAGGTCGTCAGTGGCTAGCGCGCTTACCCCCGACCTGTGTCAACCAGTGTCAACCCGGGCACGCGCGGCATGAGTGAAAACAGGCGCTTAACGCGCAGTACCATGATCGGTTATCTGCTGGCGGCGGCGATTTTTCTGATCGACCAGGTTTCGAAATACTGGATCATCGCGCTGATCCAGCTGCCCCAGCGCGGGCAGATCGAATTGCTCTCGATTCTCAATTTCACCTGGGTCGAAAATCGCGGCGTTTCGCTGGGTATGCTCACCGCCTCGTCCGACACCCAGCGCTGGCTGCTGGTCGGGCTGACGGGCGCGATATCGATCGGCGTGATCGTCTGGATCTGGCGCGAAAAGCGGATGCAGGACGTGTTCGCGCTGGGCCTGGTACTCGGCGGCGCGATCGGCAATCTCTCCGATCGCGTGCGCTACGGCTATGTCGCCGATTTTATCGATTTGCACTTCGGGGACTTTCAGCCCTTTTTGGTCTTCAATGTCGCGGACGCGGCGATTACCATAGGGGTCGTGATTTTGGTGTTGCGGGCTTTTCTGCTACGCGAAAAACCCGAACCGGTGGAGACAGAGTAATATGCGTAAATTTGCGGTGGCGACGAGCCTGATTGTGATCGGCGCGAGCCTTTCGGCATGCAGCATTTTCGGCGGAAGCCGGGCTCGTCCTGACGAGTTCCTGGTGTCGCGTTCCGCGCCGCTGGTCATTCCGCCCGATTTCGCGCTGACCCCGCCGCGCCCCGGCGAACCCGCCGCACGCGGCGCGGATTCGAGCACCCAGGCGCTGCAGGCGATGTTCGGCGGACCGGCTCCGCGCAGCGCGTCTGAAAATGCGCTTCTCCAGGCGGCCGATCCGTCGAGCGCACGGCCCGGGATCCGCAGCAATGTCGGCGATCCCGAGACCCAGGCCGTCGATTACGGGCAGACGACGCGCGATATCATCAACGCGCCGGAGGGCGATGCTCCCGAAGCAACGGTTTCGACCCCGCAATAACGATTTGCGATAGCCGGGCAGGCACAGCGCCGCCCGGCCTTCTCCCAAAAAAAGTAGAGCCGACGCAGCGAGTAAACGCTGCGCCGGCTCTTCGCGTGACGAAAGGGTAAGTCTACGCGGCGCTGAAAGCTAGAAGCTCACTCCAAGCGTGCCCACGACGGTGCCATCGGTCAGCGGACCGTTAACGGCCGTGGCGACATAGGCGACGCCGATCGAGAGCATGCCGAACGAGGCTTCGGCGCCCAGCGACCAATCGACATAATCGACGTCATTGTCGATCGAGAGGCTGCCATTGGTATAACCGATATGGCCGGTCAGTGTGATCGGCGTTTCGGGAATGCCGACACCCACATCGCCATAGACATAGATATTGTCGTCGCTGCCAATCGAATTCTGGCTCGGGTTATAAGCGACGCCGGTCGTGATTTCGGCGATGCCGATCGAATAGGAAAGCGAACCATAGATTTCCCAATAATCGGCATTCCCGACATTACCGTTCGGATAGAGATAGCCGAGCACGCCGACATCAAGCGAAAGGCCCGAGGCGACCTCACCGGACCAACCGGCATAAACGTCAAGCTCGGTATGGCCGAAGACCGGGCTGTCTTCGATCGAAGACCCCCAGGTGCCGATATAGAAACCGCTTTCATGGGCGAAATCGATACCGCCCTGAACGGCGATATCCTCATCGGAGAAGGAGATACCGCGGAAGCGATAATCGGTCACGAGCGCGGCGTTACCGGATACGGTGATGCCGCCGCCCAGATCAGATTCGGCATGGGCCGGGGCCGCGAACGCCGTAGACGCTAACAGGGCAAGGCCGAAAATCGAGGTGCGCATAGTTGATTCCTTTGTTTATTGTACAAATGCTCTGCATTCATCCCCGCGGCCTCCCGATCTCTGCCTGGTTCCCCACGGATCGATGAAGCTGTTGGTACATATGATGCCTATCTTCGCATCTGCACACAATGATGTTTCAAGGATAAGTCGATATTCGGCAGAGAATGTTGCTGCGCTGCAACATAGGTCTGTGCGGCTGCGGAAATTAGCCATTTCTTAGACGCTGCATGCCATCATTATGCGGGATATCGGAAAGGATCGTTAGTGACGGCCCAGAAACGGCAGGACCTTCGGACGGAAGAACCCGCTCCGATCGAGCAGCTTACCCAGCTGTGCGCGGTCTATGCGCTCGTGGCGCAGATGGCGGGGACGGATGCCACCCCCCTGCCCGCGCCCGACGAAAAGGCCCTGGCTGCGGCTTATCTCCGCGCCTCCGGCATCGCCCGGCGACGGTTCGAGATGCTGGCGGACGAAACTTCGGCGATCGCGGGAAAAGGCGCGCGCGCGCTGCTCGATCGCAAGGGCGATATCGCCGTCCCGGCGGCCGAATTGCTGGATTTTATGCGCGCCAATTGGAGGGCACTCGCCGCGCTCGTCGAGCAGCCTGCCTAGCCTTCGCCCTTCGCGGCGACAGCCGCGGGCGGCGTGGCGAGCACCGCGGAATCCTTGCCCGGCCATTCCTTGATGTGAACATCGCGCTGCGGGAACGGGATCGGGATATTGTTCTCCTTGAACTTGTCCCAGACCCGCATCAGCACATCGGACTTCATATTGCCGACGCCGCTTTCGGGATCGCGGATCCAGCAACGGATATCGAAGATGACCGCGGAATCGCCAAATTCGAGCAGCCATACGAGCGGCTTGGGCGAATTGAGCACGCGCGGCGATTCCTCTGCCGCTTCGCGCATCAGCCCCTGCGCCACCCTGATGTCGCATTCATAGGAGACGCCGACCTCGATATGCACGCGCACATCGCGGCTCGAATAGGACCAGTTGACGACCTCTTCGGTCATCAGGATCTCGTTCGGGATCAGATGTTCCTTGCCGTCGCGGGTGATGATCGAGACCGCGCGGACGCCGATCTTGTTGACCCAGCCGAAACTCTCGCCGACCTCGATCACATCGCCCGGCTTGATAGACCGATCCATGAGCAGGATGATGCCGGCGATAAGGTTGCCGACCGTCTTCTGCATGCCGAAGCCGACGGCAAGGCCCAGCGCGCCGCCGAAAAAGGCCAGCGCCGTCAGATCGATACCGAGAATGTCGATGCCGACGAAGAAAGCGGCGACCATCACCGCCACCGTTGCGATCTTCTCCACAAGCAGCTTCTGCGCCGGATCGAGGCCGCTCGAGCTCTTGATCGAATGGGCGATAATCCGGCGAACGATGCGCACGACCGCGAACAGCGCGAGCGCCGTGACCGCGATAATCAGCGCGGTCAGCAGCGAAATCCGGTTGTCGCCGATCGTAATGCCGATCCGGTCCAGCACGTAGGAAACCCGGTCGAGGCTGCCCACGGCGTTGGTCAGGACCAGGCCGAAGGTGAAAACGCCGGACGTCAGCGCAACCCAGCGGGTAAAGTTGACGGCCCGGGCGAAGTGCCAGACGAAATAGCCGGCGCACAAACCCCAGCCGGCGCCGATAATCAGATCGGTAAAGGTCCACCAATCCATCGCGAAAAAAGCGATAGCGAGGACGATAGACACGGTTCCGTGGTAGATGAGCTTGACCATCCGCGGGCCGAGGCCTTCGGCGCGCTGGCCGGCAACCTTTTCCCACGCGCCGCGCAAATGGCGGCCGGCAAGCCAGCTCACGATCCAGCCGATCACCCAGCCAAAACCGACAATCGCAAAACCGATCAGCGTGGCAAGCCAATTGAGGTCGTCCGGCAGCGGAATACCGGCGCGTGTCAAAAAGGCGATTATGTCTTGCATGCCGCCTTTTCGAATCTTTCCAAGCCCTTCGCAAGGTCGGCAATCAGATCGTCGGCGTCTTCAAGACCAATACTGAGCCGGACGACCGGTCCTCCACCCTCCCAGCCGGTTGCCGTGCGATCGGGCGCGGGATCGACCGGAATGGCGAGGCTTTCATAGCCGCCCCAACTATATCCCATACCGAACAGCTCGAGCTCGTCGAGCATCGCGACAACCGCGCCATCGTCGCCACCCCCATCGAGCACGAACGAAAACAGGCCCGCCGATCCCGAAAAATCGCGCTTCCAGATATCATGGCCCGGGCAGCCGGGCAGTGCCGGATGGAGGACGCGCGCGACCTGCGGCTGTTCGGCGAGCCAGTTCGCGATGCGGAGGCCGCTTTCTTCATGCTGGCGCAGCCGCACACCGAGCGTCCGCAGCCCGCGCAGCGCGAGATAGGCGTCGTCGGGCGAGATGACCTGCCCAAGCTGCTGCGCCGTGCGCCTGACCCGCATCCATAGGGCCTCGCGCGTCGTAACGGAGCCGAGCATCAGATCGCTATGCCCGCCGATATATTTGGTGCCGGCAAGGATCGTGATGTCCGCGCCCTTCTCTATCCCCTGGAAAAACCAGGATGCCGCCCAGGTATTATCGAGCAGGGTCGTGACTCCCTTATCGCGCGCCACTGCACAGATCGCGGGCACATCCTGCACCTCGAAGGTCAGGCTGCCCGGGCTTTCCATCAGGATCGCGCGGGTCTTGTCGCAGATCAGCTCGGCAATCCCTTCTCCCAGCATCGGATCGAAATAGCGGGTCTCGACGCCCCAGCGCTTCAGGAAGGTTTCGGCAAAAGAGCGCGACGGATCATAGGCATTGTCGGTGACGAGCAGCACATCGCCCGGCCGCAGCACCGCGAGCAGCGCGCAGGAGATCGCGGCAACACCCGAAGGAAAGAGCATCGTCCCGTGCGCGCCGGGTTCGAGATCGGTCAGCGCCTCGGCAAGCGCCCATTGGGTGGGTGCGCCGCGGCGGCCGTAGAAGAAGCGGCCATCCTCGTTGCCGGATTTTCCGGCCCGAAGATCGGCGACGCTTTCATAAGTGTGCGTGCTCGCGCGCCAGACCGGCGGATTGATAACCGCGCCCGTCCATTCCTTGCGGCGCCCGCCGGTGACGAGGCGGGTCAGCGGTTTCCTGTCAGATCCGTCCCCGGTCACGCGGCTCCGGTCGCCTTGGGTGTTTCGGGATCGACGCCCCATTCGGACCAGCTGCCGTCATAGAGCCCGATATCGGACTTGCCGAGCAGGGAGGCGGCGAAGAAGATGCAGGCCGCCGTCACACCGCCGCCGCAGGTGGTGATCATCGGTTTTTCGAAATCGACCCCGGCCTTGTCGAAGGCGGCGCGCAGATCATCGCCCTGCTTGTAGGTGCCGTCCTCGTTGAACAGCCAGGAATAGGGCAGGTTCCGCGATCCGGGAATATGACCGGAGACCATGCCTTCGCGAACCTCGGGCTCCTCGCCCGTGAAGCGGCTCGACGAGCGCGCATCGACGAGAACGGCCTCCTTGCTGTCGATATTGGCGAGAATATCGGCTTTCGTCCGAACCGCGCTATCGTCTTTCCAAGCGGTGAAATGCCGGTGACGAACGCTGGGCTTGCCGTTTTCGGTGTCCCGTTCCTCGGCCGTCCATTTCTGCAAGCCGCCATCGAGGATCGCGACATTGTGCGCGCCGAAGATATTGAACATCCACCATGCCCGCGCCGCCGTGCGGATCGGGCTATTGTCGTAAACGACGATGCGGCTACCATCGCCAAGTCCCAGTGATTGCATGCGACTGGAGAATTTTTCAGGCGACGGCAACATCATCGGCCGCGGATCGTCGGTATCGCGCAGTTCGTCGAGATTAAGGAACATCGCGCCCGGGATATGGGCCGCCTCATATTCCGCAGCAGGATCGCGATCGCTGCCTGGCAGGAAGGCGGTCGCATCGACGACGCGCAGGTCTTCCGCACCCAGTTCACCTGCCAGCCATTCGGTCGAAACGAGCTTGTCCATCGGTATGCGATCCTTACGCCTTTTGTGATTCCTTGCCCTGACTTAGCGGTGGCCCCGACCCTAGTCGAGACTTTCGAAGCCTGCGCACATCAAGCTGCGGCGCGTTTCGGTTCACCAGTGCGAATCATGCGGCATCCGAGCTTGCCGAACTGCGAAAATCCGCCATCGAGCCGGAATGGCGCCATCTTCGCCGTCGGGGGATTGTTTTCGCGGCCCAGCAGCAGCGCGGCATGATGTTCGTGCAGCCGACCATCGCCGTCGCGATAGCGGGGCATCAGGTCGATGATCGGCACGAGCATCAGCTTGCCCTCGATGCGCAACGGCCGGATCTGCGCGGCGTCGAGCAATATCTCGCCTTCGTGAATGGCACGCTTGTTAACCGGCAAAGCATTGATCGCAACGCAGGGCGTGCCGGGCTCCACCGCCCGGTCCATCGCGCCATGATCGGCCCCGCGAATGCCAAGGCAGACGGCAACGTCGTTGACCGCCTCGTCGCAGATATTTTCGAGATGTATGCGATAGGCGAGCGTCAACCCTGCAGGCGTGAAACGGGCGACCAGCGGTTCGAAGTCGATCGCAACGCGTGCGGGCTCGTCGGATGTCGCCCCCGGGGCTGGCGCCGCTTGGGCGGGCGCCGCCGGAACCGGGGCGGGACGCGAGGGGATATTGGCCGGTGCGGAGGGTTCGGCGACCGGAATAGCGGGCTGCTCTGCTTCGGCGGCCTCATAATCCGGCTCTTCATCCTCAAGCTCATCGCTGCGGCGACGTCGCCGGAAGAGAAACGCCAGCACCGCCACGCCAAACAGGCCGAGACCCGCGAACAGCCACCAGGGAAGGCCTTCGGGCTCGGGTCGCTCGATCGTTGTCGGCATAGGCTCGCCGGGCAGTGTTTCGGGAAGCGGCTGCACCTCTGGCGCGGTTGTATCGAAAATTTCAGGCGGCGACGCGTCACCGTCGTCGACGGCCACCGTTTCGCGGGGCGCTGGCGCGCGTTCGACAGTGACGGGCGCGTTTCGCTCGGCAGGCCGCCCCTCGGGAACCGCTGGCGGTGCGGAGCGCTGGACTGTCGGGGCGGCGTCGCCCTGACGGCCCGTGGGCTGCTGGCGTTCTTCCTCGGGCCGGATCAGCCGGGGCGCGGAGATGCCCGGCGCACGCGGCCCCTGCACATCCGGCTGGGGCTCGGGCGCGCGATTCTCCGGCAAGCTGAACACCGGCGGCGACGGACGGGGCGGCGGAGCGGACTCGGCATCCTGCGCGGCAGCGATCGCGGCCGGCGCCATCGCGCCGATCGTCGCTGCCAGCAGATATGTCCTACGCCGTCTCACCGGCTTACCTCCCTGTTCGTCCATCGGTCCGTTTTCCAGCGCCTCAAGCCCCCGCGCGGTTAATCGCGGGTGAACCGGCGGCGGGAATGACACGAACCGGCAAATCGGATAGACGAGCCGCCATGGAAACCAGGTATCTCGGCAAGAGCAGCGCTCTACCGCAATCTCCCGAACAAGCAACGCTGGACTATGTCCCAAACCCGCGTGCCGGGGAGCTGTACTGCGTGCGCTTCGCCGCGCCGGAGTTCACATCGCTCTGCCCGGTTACCGGACAGCCCGATTTCGCCCATCTCGTCATCGATTATGCGCCTCGCGACACGATTGTCGAGAGCAAGTCGCTGAAGCTCTTTCTCTCAAGCTTTCGCAACCATCAAGCCTTCCACGAAGATTGCACGGTCGGGATCGGCAAACGATTGTTCGACGAGATGCAACCCCAATGGCTGCGTATCGGCGGTTATTGGTATCCGCGCGGCGGCATTCCGATCGACGTCTTCTGGCAATCCGGTGCGCCGCCGGAGGGGTTGTGGCTACCCGATCAGGGCGTCGCGCCCTATCGCGGGCGCGGCTGATCGCCGTCCCGCACAGCATCGCTTTACTGACATCGCTGTAAGCTGTACAAGGGGCCCTGTAGTAATCGAGTATCAAACGCGTGACAGACACCAGCACCACCCAGCACGACCATCCTATCGACGTTGTCGCCGACGACATCGATTTCATGGGTCATGTGAACAACGCCCATTATCTCCAATGGGTGCAGGACGCCGTTATCGCCCATTGGCAGAAGGTCGCCCCGCCCCAGGCGGTCGCCCGGCACCTCTGGGTCGCGCTCAAGCATGAGATCACCTATCGCAAGCCCGCCTTTCTCGACGATCAGCTGATCGCTTCGGTCGTTGCGGAAAAAGTCCAGGGCGCGAGCGCCTTTTTCGACACGGTCATCAAGCGCGGCGAAGACGTGCTCGCCACGGTGAAATCGCGCTGGTGCTGCCTTGACGCCGAAACGCTGCGCCCCGCGCGCATCGCCGAGGAAATCTCGTCCCTGTTCCTTCCCGCCAAAGCCGGAAACTGATTTTCCCTTCGCTGGACGTGCCTTCGCAATTCGTGCCAGCATTCCTTCAGCGGGGATGACGCTATTAATCCGATGATCGTAATTGCACTGTTTGGCGGCTTCTTGCTGGTGATGATGCTGAGTGTGATCCTCGCTATCGGCTTCGTCCTTCGCAGGACGGACAGGCTTGGCAACGGGACACCCGTCGAAGACCGTCAGGAGGACGATGGCGGCGGCGGCCAGTCCGGTATCAGCTAGCGGAGCAATCCTCCCAAAACGCCGCGCACGAAGCGGCCCACACCCGGAATACCGATAGCATTGCCGATTTCGTTGCCGATAGTGCTGCCTGCGGCGCTCGCGGCCGATGCCGTGGGATTGGCCCGGCTTGTGCGTCGGACATGCGCCGGCCCAGCGCGGCGCCTGCCGAAGCCGCAGCGGCGCCAGCGGCGGCCTTGCTGACCTTCGACCAGAGCGATTTCGTCCGGCGCGGCCTCTCGCGAACCGCCTCTTCGCCCTTTTCCGCGACTTCCTCGGCCGTCGCAGCCGCATCCTTGGCCTTTTGCGCGAGCACTTCGGCTGCCGACTCCCGGTCGACGCGTTCGCTGTATACATCACCGACCGGCGAGGCCGCGATGATCGCGGCGCGCTCGCCCGTCGAGATCGGCCCCAGACGCGAATAGGGCGGACGGATCAACGTGCGTTCGACCGGCGACGGCGCGCCATCTTCCATCAGCATGGAGACCAAAGCTTCGCTGACCTTCAATTCGGTGATCGCGGTTTCGACGTCGAGATTCGGATTGATGCGGAAGGTTTCGGCGGCCGCCTTGATCGCCCGCTTGTCGCGCGGCGTGAAGGCCCGAAGCGCGTGCTGAACGCGATTGCCGAGCTGCCCGGCGACCTCTTCGGGGATGTCGATCGGACTCTGGGTGATGAAGAAGACGCCAACGCCCTTCGAACGGATCAGGCGGACCACCTGCTCAATCTTGTCCTGCAGCGCGTCGGGCGCGTCATCGAACAGCAGATGCGCCTCGTCGAAGAAGAAGACGAGCTTCGGCTTTTCGGGATCGCCCACCTCGGGCAGCGATTCGAACAATTCGCTCATCATCCAAAGCAGGAACGTCGCATAAAGCTTCGGGCTCTGCATCAGCTTGTCCGCCATCAGGACATTGACGAAGCCACGGCCCGAATCGTCGGTTTTGAAGAAATCGTCTATATCGAGCGCCGGTTCGCCGAAGAATTCCGCCGCGCCCTGCCCCTCGAACTGCAAGAGCTTGCGCTGGATCGCGCCGACGCTGGCCTTGGAAACATTGCCATATCGGGCGGAAAGATCCTTTGAATGTTCCGATGTCTCGACCATCATCGCCTGCAGGTCTTCCAGATCGAGCAGCAGCATCCCTACGTCGTCGGCAAAGCGGAACGCGATTTCGAGCACGCCCTGCTGGGCATCGCTGAGATCCATCAGCCGGCCCAGCAGCAGCGGCCCCATCTCGCTGATCGTCGTGCGGATCGGATGGCCTTTTTCGCCATAGAGATCCCAGAAGATCGTCGGGCTGTCGGCATAGACATAGGGATCGAGCCCGATTTCCGCGGCTCGCTCGACGAGCTTGTCATGATGTTTGAAAGTGTCGGAACCAGGCATCGCAACGCCCGAAAGATCGCCTTTCACATCGGCGACGAAGACGGGAACGCCGGCATTGGAGAAGCTTTCGCACAGGCCCTGCACGGTCACCGTCTTGCCGGTGCCGGTCGCGCCGGCGATCAGCCCATGCCTGTTGGCGCGCGCCAGGTTCAGATATTGCTGTTCACCGCCGCCAAGGCCGAGGAACACGCCCGCCGATTCATCCATCTTGATCGTCCCATGTTGATTTGGGCAAACGATAGAGACGCGGAACGGCGATGCAAGCGGCAGCCGGCGATGGGCGTCTCCAATCGCCGGCTGCCGCCCTTGTTCGTCTGGCGGCTATTCCGCCAAAATATCGACGCCGATATAGCGCGGCGGGTTGTTACCGCGCTGAACGAGCAGGAGAACGGTGGACCGCCCCGCGCGCCGCGCGCTTTCGATGACACGTACCGCGTCCGAAGGCTGGGCCGTCGCGGTACGGTTGATCGACAGGACCACATCGCCGCGACGGATGCCTTTTTGCGCGGCATCGCTCGACGGATCGACCTGGCCGACGGCCAGACCGCGAACGCTGCTGCGAATACCGAGCTGACGGGCGATTTCCGGATTGAGCGACTGGAAGCCGAGACCGATCAGTCCCATCGTTTCCTGAACGTTTTCGCCGCCCTCGTCTTCCTTGTCGGGGGTCGCCGATTGCTCGCCTTCCTGGCCCTGCTGGGCGCGTTCGAGAAGCTCTTCGTCGGTCGGCCGTTCGCCCATGGTGGCGGTCACGCGGACGCGTTCGCCGTCGCGGATCAGCACGATCGGCACCCGTTCGCCAACCGGAAGGTTGGCGACGATGTAGGACAGCGTCTCGTCCGGCGTGACATCGCGTCCGTTGACGCTGACGATGACATCGCCCTGACGGATGCCGGAGCGTTCCGCTGCCTCGCCGGGCTCGACACGCGCGACGATCTCGCCGCGATTGTGCGGCAGGCCGAGCGAATCGGCGATATCGTCGGACATCGGCTGGATGGAAACGCCGAGATAGCCGCGCTGCACGCGCTCGCCGCGCATCAGCGTCTGGACAATCGGCCAGGCTTCATGCGCGGGGATCGCGAAGCCGATACCGACATTGCCGCCGGTCGGCGAGAAAATCGCGCTGTTGATACCCACGACATTGCCCTGCAGATCGAACATCGGGCCACCGGAATTGCCCTGGTTGATCGAGGCGTCGGTCTGGATGTAGCGATCATAGGCGCCAAGCTGGCCGATCGAGCGCTGCAGCGCCGAAACGATGCCGGCGGTTACCGTGCCGCCCAAGCCGAACGGATTGCCGATCGCAATCACCCAATCGCCGACGCGCAGGCTATCCGAATCGCCGAACTGGACGAAGGGCAGGTCCGCGCCGTCGATCTTGAGCACGGCGAGGTCGGACGCCGCATCGCGGCCCACGATCCTTGCTTCATATTCGGTGCGGTCGGACAGGGTCACGGTGATCGTGTCGACCGGGCTGGTTCCGGGCTGGCCATTGGCGCCGCGCGCCGAGATGACATGGTTGTTGGTGACGACATAGCCGTCGGCCGAGATGATGAAGCCCGATCCCAGCGACGTCGCCTGGCGGGTGATCGGCTCGTTGCTGTTCTGATTGTTCTGCGGGCCGAACTGACGGAAGAAATCGTCAAACGGGCTGCCGGCAAAGGGATTGCGGCGATTGACCTCGATCGTCTGGGTTGTCGATATGTTGACGACCGCAGGCGCGAGCCGTTCGGTGAGGTCGGCAAAGCTCGACGGCGCGCCGGCGGGCGGCATCACCGTAGGCGCGTTCTGGGCGACTTGCGCGCCGACCGGCTGCTGGATGGCTAGAGTCGCCGCAGCACCCCCGGCGAGCATGATTCCGGTAATTGCATAAGCGTAACGCACGGCCATAATTCTCCCAATCTTTTCGCTATTTCCGTTTTACGACATTTGTCTGTTAGCTGCGGAATAGCGGCTTAACACACATTGAACATAGCGGGTGAAAGTGCCGTTCGTCGATGAATCAGCGCTGTCCACGGAATTGCCGCAAATATTCGTTGTCCGGCGACATTACGATCGCCGCTTCCCCTCGATCCTCGCCGGCCGGACTATCGACCCCGAAGGTGGTGCGGTAGGATTCCATCGCCCGGACAAAATCGTAGAAATCGGGATCGCGGCCATAGGCCTCGGCATAGGTCCGCGCTGCCTCGGCTTCGGCTTCGGCGCGGATGATCTGCGCCTGTTTCGCGCCCTGCGCGCGGATCGTCAGCGCTTCCTGCCGCCGCGCCGAGCGCATCCGCTCATAGGCGGAATCGAGCGGCTGGCCTTCGGGAAGGTCGGCACGCTTGATGCGGACATCGACGATCTCCGCGCCATATTGCCGTGCAGCGAGGTTCAGGCTTTCCTGGATATTGTCCATCACCTGCCCGCGTTCGGGGCTCAGCAATGCCGCGAAAGGCCGTCGGCCAAGCTCGTTCCGAAGCGCCGAGGCGAGGATCGGGCGCAGCGCTTCGCTGACCCGCTCTTCGGTGCGCGCAGACCGGTACATCTGCAAAGGATCGACGATCCGGTAGCGGGCGAACGCGTCGACCTGCAACCGCAACTGATCGGTCGAAAGCACCTGTTGGCGCTCCATTTCGACATTCTGGATACGGCGATCGATCCAGACAACTTGCTCCGCGAACGGAACATGCACCATCAGTCCGGCGCTGCCCGATCCGAACGGCACCCCCGGTTCGTAGCGATTGACGATGCGGACCGGTTCGCCGAAGCGGACGATCACAGCCTGCCGGGTTTCCGACACGATCGAAACCGAGCTGAACAGTGCGACCAGAATCACGATGGCCAGGACACCGTAGCCGATAGGGTTACGGGCGATGCGGCTGAAGACGCTCATTGCGCTCCTCCCGTTTCGGCGGCAGGTGCCGCCTGGCGTTGGCGGGACCGGCGCTGGACTTCCGGCAACGGCAGATAGGGCGTTACGCCATCGGCCTCGATAATCGTGATATTCACTGTCGCGAGCACCCGCTCCATCGTCTCATAATACATACGCCGCCGGGTCACTTCCGGCGCGAGGCGATATTCCTCGTACACGCGGGTAAAGGCCGCGGCCTCACCCTGCGCCCGTGCCGTCAGTTGCTGCGCATAGGCGCCGGCATCGTTGAGATAGGTCTGCGCCGTCTGCTGGGCCGCAGAAACCCCGCGAAACGCTTCTTCAACGGCACTTGGCGGATCGGCTTCCTCGATCGAAACGCCCTGCACGAGAACGCCCGCACCATAGCCATCGAGCAGTTCCTGCATCAGCGCCTGGACGCGCTGCTCGGCTTCGGCGCGGCCCGGGCCGATCGCTTCGTCGAGCGTGATGCGCGAAATCACCGCGCGCATCGCGCTTTCGGCGACTTCGCGGATCGTTTCCTCGGGCGCCTTGATCTGGAACAGGAAATTTTGCGGTTCCTTGATATTCCAGCGAACGAGATAGGTGAGATCGACGATATTCTGGTCACCGGTCAGCACGCGGTTTTCCGCCTCGCCGCCGCCGCCGACCCTGAGTTCGCGGATATTGTCGACATCGACCACCTGCACGCGATCGATCGGCCAGGGGAAGGAAGGGTTCGCGCCGGGCCCGAACGTGCCTTGATAACTGCCGAAGCGCGTCAGCACGCCGCGTTCCTGCGGTCCGATGAGATGGACGCAGGTGAAGAAAAGCCAGAGCAGAACGGCCAGGACGATCGCCCAGAACCATATCGGCCGGCCGCCGAATTCGGGAACGTTGGGGCCGCCACCGCTGCCACCACCCCATTGGCTGCGTCCGCGCTTCAGAAGTTCGTCGAGCGCCGTCAGGCCGGATTGTCCGCCGGCAGGCCGCTTGCGCGGCGGCTGGGACCATGGGTTTTTTGGCCCGTCTCCGCCGCCACTGCCGGAACCATTGCCGTCAGATCCGCCGCTTGCGCGGCCACCCCAAGGGCCGCGGCCCCCACTCGTAAAGAAGGCGCCTAGCCGTGCGCCCATGCCCGTAAATACGCTCATAGGACTCTTTATAGGAGGCATTTGCCGGAAAAACAGTGCCATTTGCCGCACATATACCTATTTGGCGGGCATGACCGATATCGCCGAACAGCTTTCCGCCGCCCTCGACAGCGTCCTCGATCCCGTATCGGGCAAGGGACTTGTCGCATCGGGCCGCGCGCCCGCCCCCCGTTTCGCCGATGGCGTGGTGACCGTCATCATCGACGTGACCGACATCAATGTCGATAAACGCACGCTCGTCGAAGCCGATGTGAATCGCGCGCTGAAGGCGGTGGAAGGCGTCGAGGATGTTCGCGTTGCGATGACCAGCACGCGAACGACCCGGCGGATCATCGCTGTCGGCTCCGGCAAGGGCGGCGTTGGCAAATCGACCTTGTCGGCGAACCTCGCCATCTCGCTCGCGCGGCGGGGCATGCGGGTCGGGCTGATCGATGCGGATATTTACGGCCCCTCCCAGCCGCGGCTGCTGGGCGCCGAGGGCCGCAAGCCAACCGCGAACGACGACAAGAAACTCATCCCCGTGCAAACCGAATATGGCATCGGCATGCTTTCGATGGGCCAGCTCGTAAAGCCCGGCCAGGCGATCGCCTGGCGCGGCCCGATGGCCGGCAACGCAATGGGCCAGCTGATCGATGCCGATTGGGGCGAGACCGAAACGCTGATCGTCGATCTGCCGCCCGGCACCGGCGATGTGCAACTGACGATGATCCAGAAATACAAACCCGCCGGCGCGGTGATCGTTTCTACGCCGCAGGATCTGGCGCTGATCGACGCGCGCCGGGCGATCAACCTGTTCACCGAGGCCGATGTACCGATCATCGGGCTGGTCGAGAATATGGCCGGCTATCAATGCCCCGATTGCGGCGCGATTTCCGATCCCTTCGGCAGCGGCGGCGCGGAAGCCGCATCGAAGGAGCTCGGCTATGATTTCCTCGGCCGGATCCCGCTCGAACTCGGTATCCGCACGGCTTCTGACGAAGGTATTCCACCCGCAGCATCGGGCGGCCCCGGCGCCGATGCCTTCAACGCCATCGCCGGAAAGCTCGCCGACTGGATCGCCCGCTAACCCGCAGGAGAATTCCCATGCCGCTGACATCCGACGAAGACATCGCGCGACTGCTGACCGAAACCAAGACCATCGCGCTGGTCGGCGCCTCGGCCAAGCCCGAGCGCACCAGCCACCGCGTGATGTCGTTCCTGCAAGGCAAGGGTTTTCGCGTCATTCCGGTCAATCCCGCGATGGCCGGGGAGGAAATCCATGGCGAACGCGTGGTTGCCGATCTTTCGGAGATCGGCGGGCCGGTCGATCTCGTCGATATCTTCCGCAACAGCGAGGCCGCCGGCGAGGCGGTCGATCAGGCGATCGCGGCCGGCGCCAAGGCGGTATGGATGCAGCTGGGCGTGATCAACCAAGCGGCGGCGGAACGCGCCGAGGCGGCCGGGCTCAACGTTGTAATGGACAAATGCCCGGCGCAGGAGATGCCGCGCCTCGGACTATGACGCGCCACCGGCCCGTTCGACGGCATTGAACCGTTCAATCCAGGCCGTGTTGATATCGTCACCGATCTTGCGGACGGCGGTTTCGGTTTTCCCGCAATCCGCTGGATCGAGGCCCATCCGGTCGAAAATCGACCGCTGGAATGCCGCCGGACGCAGTTCGCCGACCGCGTCGGCAAAGAGCGCCGTCAACTCCGCCGTCGAATAGCTGCTCACGCGGGCCTCGCGCTCGCTGCGGCCGCGCGGTCAGCAAGCCGGTCCACCGCTGCGGCATGGATGCCGGGCGCCGCGACCAGAACGCCGAACGCCTCGGCGGCATGGGTGTTGAAGAGGAGCGGCGCACCGAGCGCATCGGTGACCGTCGCCCCCGCCTCGCTCGCGATCAGCGCCGCCGCGCCGACATCCCATTCATGGCCCCAGCGCAAAGTGGCGAGGAGATCGGCCTCTCCCGCCGCGACCATCGCGATCCTGAGCGCAATCGAATTGGGCTGGTCGACGCAGACCAGATCAGAATCGACCTTGGGTACATTGTGTGCGGGCACGCGCGCGCCCGGCAATTGCGTCCGTCCGCTGACGGCAATCGGCTTGTCGTTACGCGTCGCGCCCTGACCGGCAGCCGCCAACCAGCGCTCGCCGCGCGCCGGCGCTTCGAGAACACCGATCACCGGCTGGCCATCGTCGATCAGCGCGACCGACACGCACCAGCCCGAACGCTCCCGGATGAAATCGCGCGTCCCGTCTATCGGATCGACAACCCAGACACGCGTTTTGCCGAGCCGGGATGCGTCGTCGATCGATTCTTCGGAAAGATAGGCTGCCCCCGGATCGAGCCGGTTCAGTTCCGCACGCAGGAAATTGTCGACGAGCAAATCGACATCGGACACCGGATGCCCGGGCTCCTTCTCCCAGACCTCAAGCTCGCCCCGCCAGCGTTCGCGCGCCTTGCCCGCCGCCTCGGCCGCAACAGCGGCGACGGCGGCGGGCGAAATGTCAGGCACCGGCCACCGTCAGGCCTTCGATCCGCACGGTCGGCGCGTTGATACCATGTATGAACTCAAGATCATTAGCCGGCGTAAGTTCGCGGAACATGTCCTTGAGATTACCCGCAATCGTGATCTCGGCGACCGGCGCGCCGATGGCGCCATTTTCGATCAGAAAGCCTGACGCGCCGCGACTATAATCGCCGGTCACGGGATTGACGCCGTGCCCGATCAGCTCGGTCACCAGCACGCCGCGGGCGATGTCGGCGATCAGCTCGTCGCGGGATAGCGCGCCGGCTTCAAGATGGAGATTGGTCGTACCGGCACTGGGAGGACCGCCGATGCCGCGCTTGGCATTTCCGGTCGGCTGGAGGCCGAGTTGGCGCGCCGAAGCGCTGTCGAGAAGCCAGCCGGTCAGCATACCATCGTCGATGATCTTGCGATCGCTGACGGGCAGCCCTTCGCCGTCGAACGGCCGCGAACGCAGGCCGCGCTTACGCAGCGGATCGTCATGAACGGCAATGCCCGACGCGAAAATCTGTTCTTCCAGGCTGTCGCGCAAAAAGCTCGTGCCGCGGGTAATCGACGATCCCGTGATCGCGCCGATCAAATGGCCGAGCAGGCCGCCGGACACGCGCGGATCGAAAGCCACGGGCATCGAACCGCTTGGAAGTTTCGCGGGATTGAGCCGGCCCACCGTGCGCTCGCCCGCCCGCCTGCCGATGCTTTCCGCGCTGTCGAGATCGGCCAGATGGCGCGACGTGCGATAGGCATAATCGCGCTGCATCCCGCTGCCCTCGCCCGCGATCACGCTCGCCGAACAACCATAGCTTGTCGCCTGATAGCCGCTGCAAAAACCGTGGCTCGTCGCCAGCGCCATAATCGAGCGGCCGGCCGAAGCGCCGCCGCCTTCGGAATTGGTTACGCCTTTAACGGCGCGCGCGGCATCCTCCGCCGCCAGTGCCCGGTCGCGCAGCGCTTCGGGATCGCCGTCCCCGCCATCGTCGATATCGAGCTGCGGCGACGCGCCGCGAAACAGCATCTCTTCGGGCGCGAGGCCCGCATATTGATCCTCGGGCGCTTCGCGCGCCATCGCCGCTGCGCGCTCGACGAGCACCGCAAGCGCATCGTCCGAAAGATCGGAGGAAGACACGCTGGCGGATTGCTTGCCGATGAAGAAGCGCAGGCCGATTTCCTCGCCCTCCGATCGCTCGACATCTTCGAGTTCGCCGAGCCGGATCTGAACTTCGGTGGAAACGCCCCCCGAATAAAGGGCATCGGACGTGTCGGCCCCGGCCTTTTTGGCGGACTCGACGAGATGGGAGACGCGCTCCTGCGCTTCGGTGACGGTGAGCATGGAGGCGATTTAGGGCCGCGACCAAGGCTTGTCACCCTCGCCCGGTCTTCCCGCCGATCAGGCGGTGGCACCCACGACGAAGCAGGCGAGCGCAATGAGCAGCCCCGCTTCGCGATTCGACCGGAATTTGGCGAGCGCATCCTCGCCGCTTTCGGGTTTGAGGGTCGCGACCTGCCAAACGAAATGCAGCGCCGCGGGAGCCAGCCCAACGAGACCCAGCCATTGCGGCCGGATCTGCCAGAGGGCCATGCACCAACAGGCCAGCGCCAGCAGGTAGAAGAGCGCCACGCCGGTTCGCGCGTGCCTGCCCAGCCGCCGCGCCGTCGATTTCACGCCGGCCAGCGCGTCGTCCTCGATATCCTGCAAGGCGTAGATCGTATCATAGCCGATCACCCAGAAGATCGACCCGGCATAGAGCCAGGCCAGCGCCGGCGAAAAACCGCCGGTGATCGCGAACCAACCGACCGGCGCGCCCCAACTGAAGACGAGACCCAGCCAGGCCTGCGGCCACCAGGTGATCCGCTTCATGAACGGATAGGCCGCGACCAGCGCAAGGCTGCCGAGCGCGACAAATTGCGCCTCCCAGCGCAGCTGCAACAGCACCACGAGGCCGACGAGGCTGAGCGCGACCAGCCAGATCCAGGCCGCCTTTCGGCTTATCCTGCCGCTGGCGATCGGCCGCGAGCGGGTCCGCGCCACCTTCCGGTCGAGATCGCGGTCGACGATATCGTTATAGACGCAGCCCGCGCCGCGCATCGCAATCGCCCCGAGCAAGAGCCACAGCAGCAGGTCCCAGCGCGCCATCGCCCCGCCCGCCAGCGTCACGCTCCAAACGCACGGCCAATAGAGCAGCCACCAGCCAATCGGCCGGTCGAACCGCGCGAGCAGTCCATAAGGCCGCGCCGCTTGCGGAAGCGCCCGGATCAGCCAGTGCCGCTCGGTATCGGGAAGTGCGGTGTCAACGGTCTGTGTCATCGAACGGCCCATAAACCGTTTGCCCTGGTGTGTCAGGTCGCCGTGCTCCCAGCACGGCTACCCATTGCCGGCAGCAATGGGTAGCTGACCACTGTCGAAGAGCTGATTTTTCTTGAAGGAAGGACAAGGCTTCGACAGGCTGAGCCCCAACGGAGATTGACTGCACAATGCCCGCAACACCCGACTGGCCGCCCGGCAGCTTACCGCGCCTGTTTATCGACACCGCGCTGGAGGAAGATGGCGAGATCGTCATCGATTCCGCGCAGGCCAATTATCTCGTCCGGGTACTCCGGCTGAAGGCCGGGGCGCAGGTCAAGCTGTTCGACGACCGGACCGGCGAATGGCTGGCCGAGCTTGCGCATATCGGCAAACGCGACGCGGTGCTGCGGGTGGAGGGCCATCTGCGCGAACGCGAAGAGGCGCCCGATCTCTGGCTGTGTTTTGCGCCGATCAAGAAGGGCCGGATCGACTGGCTTGTCGAAAAGGGTTGCGAGCTTGGCGCACGCCGGATCGTGCCGGTGAAGACGCAGCGTACCCAGATCGGCAAGGTCAAACCCGACAAGCTCCGCGCTTATTGCATCGAAGCCGCCGAGCAATGCGAACGTACGGCGCTACCCGAACTCGCCGAGATGGTGCCGCTCGACGCGATGCTGAAAGCCTGGCCGGAGGACCGCACGCTCTTCTACGCGGCCGAGCGCGGCGGCGGTTCGTTCCGCAAGGCGCTGGTCGAGAATGACGGACCGGCGGCGGTGCTGATCGGCCCCGAGGGCGGCTTCACCGAAGAAGAGGACGAAGCCATCCGCGCGATCCCGCAAACGGCGCCGGTTTCGCTCGGGCCGCGCATCCTGCGCGCCGACACGGCGGCGGTTGCGGCAATCAGTCTGTGGATGGCCGGTCGCGGCGACTGGATCTAGTTGATGCGGGCGCGGAAGCGGACCGTAAAACTGCTGTTCGCGGCGAAGGTGCCTGTGGGAGCAAACCGGATGGCGTCTACATTCGCATCCAGGCCTGCGGCCGGCGAATAGCCATAGGTCGATCCGCCATTGTTCGAATAGGTGATGTTGCCTGACGTCAGCGAAAGGCCGCTCGTCCCGGCGGTGAAGACGAAATTCTGTGTGCCGGGAAGCGCGGTATTGATGTCGCCATTGTAGAAGGTGACGTTGGGAGGCAGCACATCGGCCAGCAACGAGCTGTTGATATCCACGGTGCTTCCACCGCTATTGGTGACTGTGAGCGTATAATCGACGAATGCGCCGGGAATGTTAAATCTTTCCGGGCCCGTCACGGCGACGGGTGCCGAACTCTTCGTGACCTGGATATTCGGCATAGGGCAGAACGAAAGTCGGCTGATGCCGATCGCCTGCTGACCGGTGCTGCTTTCTCCGGACGTCAGCGGCGCGTTGGCATAACGGATTTCAACGGATGTTACCGGCTGGGTGAAAAGCAGATCGACATTGCCGGTATCAGAATTGTTTCCGCTTGATCCCGTACCGACCGCCTGATCGACAGTAACCGCGACGGGCGTGCCCGTCGGCCCAAATTTCACCGAAGAATTGGTTGCCGTCAGCGATCCGCCCTGATTGTTATTGCCCCACTGGCTGGAAAGATTGGCCGTATAGGTGTTCGCGCCGTTGCGGCCGAGCACCTGGATGATATCGCGAAACTGATTGCTGCTGAAATCGACGTCGTGAAGGTACATGCGGAATTCGCGTACCGGTTGGGCGAAGGTGAAGGTCGTCACGATAACGCGGTTGTTGGTCGCGACATTGGGCGTGCGGCCCGTGAAGATCGCACCGAAAACAAGATTGTTGACGACCGTAGAGCCCGAAACAAGATTGCTGATTTCCGGCATTTGGTTTCCGGCGACCACGGTCGACGACGTGCCGAATGTCGCGAAACTCATATTGAAGGTCCGGGTCTGGGCAAGCGTGTTGCTCGCGGTGTAATTATAGTTGTTCGCATAGTTCAGCGTCTGCGTGGGGCGAGAGGAAAAGGCGAAATTGAACTGATTGGCGGCGTTGCAACTCGTCTGGGCGAGCGCAGGCGCGCACCAGCAGGTCGCCGATGCGGCGAGCGCGACCAGATAGGGCCGGCAAAGCTTCATAAATTCTTACCCCCAATACTCCTGGCCTGCATTTTAGCCCTTTCAGGGTTAAAAAAAGATTTGCGCGCATTTCTTGACGTTCACCAAGTACAGCTTGCTAGCGCAGGCGGGGAAAGGCCGCTAAGGGCTCCCCATGAGCACCAAGACGGTTTCGAATAGCAACGCGCCGCCCGTTGAGAGCCGCGACGATCTGCTCACCGTCTTTTCCCGCGGCGAAAAGCCGGCCGAGAACTGGCGGATCGGCACCGAGCACGAGAAATTCGTCTATCGGCGCAGCGATCACCGCGCGCCCTCCTATGACGAACCCGGTGGCATTCGCGATCTGCTGGGCGCGCTAACGCGATTCGGCTGGCAGCCGGTCGAGGAGAATGGCAAGGTCATCGCGCTTTCGGGGCCGGACGGCACCGTCAGCCTCGAACCCGCCGGCCAGCTCGAACTCTCCGGCGCGCCGCTCGACAATCTCCACCAAACCTGCAGCGAAGCCGGACGCCACCTCAACCAGGTGAAAGAGGTCGGCGAGAAGCTCGATCTCGGCTTTCTCGGCCTCGGCATGTGGCCGGACAAGGCGCGCGAAGACCTGCCGGTCATGCCCAAGGGCCGTTACGGCATCATGCTCAACTATATGCCGAAAAAGGGCAATCTCGGCCTCGACATGATGCTGCGCACCTGCACCATCCAGACCAATCTCGATTATGAGAGCGAAGCGGACATGGTACGCAAGTTCCGCGTCGGCCTCGCGCTCCAGCCGCTGGCCACCGCGCTGTTCGCCAATTCGCCGTTCACCGACGGCAAGCCCAACGGCTTTCTCTCCTATCGCAGCCATATCTGGTCGGACACCGATCCGGACCGGACGGGCATGCTGCCCTTCGTATTCGAGGACGGCTTCGGTTACGAACGCTATGCCGATTACGCGCTGAACGTGCCGATGTATTTCGTCTATCGCGACGGAAAGTATCTCGACGCCTCCGGCCTCGATTTTAAGGACTTCCTCGACGGCAAGCTTGCAATCCTGCCCGGCGAAAAACCGACGATCGACGACTGGAACGACCATCTCTCGACGATCTTCCCCGAGGTCCGCCTCAAAAGCTTCCTCGAAATGCGCGGCGCGGACGGCGGGCCGTGGAACCGGATCTGCGCCCTCCCCGCGCTCTGGGTCGGTCTGCTCTATGATCGCACGGCGCTCGACGCGGCCTGGGATGTCGTGAAGCATTGGACGCTTGAACAACGTGAAGCGCTGCGCGACAGCGTGCCCGAACTCGGCTTCAAGGCACCCATCCCCGGCGGGCGCACGCTTGGCGATCTCGCCCCCGAAATCCTCGATATCGCGAGCGCCGGGCTCAGCGCCCGCGCACGGCTTAACGGCAGCGGCGACAATGAAAGCGGCTTCCTCGATCCGCTGCGCGACATTGTCGCAGGCGGCAAGACGCCCGCCGAAAAGCTTCTCGAACGCTATCACGGCCCTTGGGAACGCGATCTTTCCCGTATCTACCGGGAAGAAAGCTTCTAGGGCGATGGCTGCCGCGCCGCCCAGCGAAGCGCAGATCGCCGCCTATCTTGCGCGCATCGGCTTTGCCGGGGCCCCGCAGGCCAACCTCGAGACGCTGACCGCGATCCATCGCGGCCATGTCGAGGCGATCCCCTGGGACAATCTCGACGTCGCGCTCGGCCGCCCGCTGACCCGCGATCCGGCGGAGGCCTTCGACAAGCTGGTGACGCGCGGCCGGGGCGGCTGGTGCTACGAGATGAACGGGCTGCTCGGCTGGATGCTCGAAGGCCTCGGTTTTCGGCTCGCGCATCTGGCGGGCGCCGTCGACCGGGAGATTCGCGGCGACACGATGATCGGCAACCATCTCGTGCTGCTCGTCGAGCTCGACCGCACCTATGTGGCCGATGCGGGGTTCGGCACCGGCCTGATCAAGCCCGTGCCGCTGGCCGAAGGGCCGATCCGGCAAGGCCCGATGGCGTTCCGCCTCGAACGGCTGGACGGCGACTGGTGGCGCTTCCACAATCATGAAGGGCTGAAACCGGCCTCGTTCGATTTCGCGCGATCGATGACCGACGAGGCAAGGCTCGAAGCGCGCTGCCGCTGGTTCCAGACCGATCCGAAATCGCACTTCAAGGGCCGCGTCGTCGTCAACACCTATCGAGGCGGCCGCCTGGAGATGCTCGAAATGCCGCGACACAATACGCTCGACGCGCAAGGCAAACGCGAAACCATGGTCGAAACGCGCGAGGATTTCGCCGAAAGGCTGGCCGCCCTTTACGGCGCGGACCTCGCCGAAGCCGCCGAACTCTGGGAAATCGCGGCGGCTATTCCGCCGGAGCCGGAGACGGCCGGCTGAGCCCCAGCTTGCCCTTCGCCCAGGCAAAGGCCCGCGGCACCGGGGCGTTGCGCTCCATCCATTCCCAATATTCGCGGTAGGCGGGATCGGCCATCAGATGCTTTTCCTCGGTCTTGGCGCGCCAGTAATAGACGGCCGAGACGAGCCCCAGGATCGCGGTGTTGCGGATCATGTCGACATAGCTGCCGCTCGTCGCGATGAACGGCATCGTCGCCAGCCACCAAAAGGCGTTCTTCGCCAGATAGGCGGGGTGGCGCGACCAGCTATAGGGGCCGTGGGTGATGATCCCGCGATGGGTGAGGTTGGAAAAACGGATACCGAAGGCGACCGTCGCCCAGGCGTAGATGCCGGTGAGGATCACGAGCACCGCACCCATCGCGGTGAGCGCGGGCACATTGCCCTCGAGCCATAGCGCCCAGTCGCCGACATTCTGGTGATAATCGAGCGGCCCGCCCGGGTTCATCAGGATGAAGGGCGGATAGCAGATCAGTGCCGCGACCCAGCCTTGCGTAAAGGGATTGGCGCCGCGGATATGCGCGTCGAGCGGCTTGAGCGTGAGGATATAGCCGACGGTGGCAAAGGCGACGTCGATGAGAAACAGCAGCCCGATGCAGAAGCTCGCCAGCGCCACCGGATTGGAGACGATATCCGCATTGCTCCAGCGCAGCACCTCGAACCAGTTGCCCGGCACGATCGAGATCATGAAGGCCGTGAAGAAGCCCTTCACCGCCCAGCTCCTGAAATGCTCGATCAGCTGTTCGCGATCGATCTCGCCGCGATCGCCCATCAGCCAGGCGCCGAACATATAGGTGCCGTCCTTGGGCTCTTTCAGACGCCGGTCGATCCAGAAGATATAGGGGATGGAGATCAGGAACAGCACCGGCGCGGCGGTGGCCAGCAACCGCATCGCGAACAGATATTGCCCGTCCCAATACCAGCGGCCGATGCAATAGAAGCCCGCGATGATCGCCCATGTCGCCCATAGGCCGGCCAGCTTGGCGACGCTGATCTCCCGGGTTTCGTCGTGCGCGCGCGCCTTGCGGGACCAGTCCAGCCCCGTGCTTTCATTCTTCCATGTCTTGTCGACGAAGATCGTCCAGCCGACCATCGGCAGCGCGCAGGCGACCACCGCGGCCATGCCGGAAAGCGGCCCGTTCGCGCCGAAATAGCGGCCAACCGCGATCGCCGCTGCGAGCCCGATCAGCCCGGTCAGCCCGACCGCGCCCGAAACCGCGGATTTCGGGCGAGGATCGTCAGTCGCCGGGCCTTCGGCGCGCTGGATGTCGCGATGCGCGTTCATGCGCAAAATCTAGGCAAAAATGGTAAGGAAGAGATGAACGCGGGCTGGAGCGGGTAGCGGGGATCGAACCCGCATCACAAGCTTGGAAGGCTAGTGCTCTACCATTGAGCTATACCCGCATTGCCCGATCTCGGCGCCAAGCCGGGGCGAGGTAGTCGCTTGGCGCGCCGATGGCAATATCCGGCGGGCCATGCCGCTAACTTCACAAACTTCACACATAGCGTTGCGTACAGGCGTAATTATATTTCCCACACGCGGGCTTTGCCGAGACGTGCGAGCCCGGGACTCGACCAGGCAACGGTGTCAGAGCTTTTCCTATTTTAGAAGGGAAAAATGCATTGGGGGGATTGGGGCGATTTGGCAAGACGTCCAGCCCCACCTCAGCTTCACGAAGCCGACGATCAGCGACCGGACGAACACCGCTGCGCGGATCGGCCGTTGGGCGGTTTACAATCCCTGCCCCGATGCCCATTCAAAGGCGTCCCGCCGATAACCGGCCAGCCCAGGGGAAGACGCGCATGCAGCGACTGGCGGTCTATTGCGGCTCCAACCACGGCGCCGATCCCGCCTATCTCGAAGCCGCCCGCGCGCTGGGCCGGGAGATGGCGGCGCGCGATATCGCCCTTGTCTATGGCGGCGGCAGGCTCGGCCTGATGGGCGCAATCGCCGACGAGATTTTAAGCGCCGGCGGCGAAGCGCATGGCGTGATCCCCGAAGCGCTGATCAACCTCGAACTCGCGCATAGCGGGCTGACCGCGCTGCACGTCGTGGCCACCATGCACGAACGCAAGGCGAAGATGACGGAGCTGTGCGACGCCTTTGCCTGCCTGCCCGGCGGCATCGGCACCCTGGACGAACTGTTCGAGGCCTGGTCGTGGAACGCGCTCGGCTATCATTCCAAACCGCTCGCGCTGATCAATGTCCGTGGCTATTGGGACGCGCTCATCGCGCTGATGGACCATATCACGGCGCAGGGCTTCGTCTCCCCTGCCCGGCGCGCGCAACTGATCGTCGCGGAAAGCGCGGGCGCCACGATCGACGGGCTGGACCGGGCCATCGATGCCGCGAAAGACGGAATGGTCTGGTGAGTTTTAGCGCGCAAGCCATCATGGCCGGCAATGCCATCTAACTGTCTTGCTTTGCTGTTATGGGGGTGAGCGATGACCGACACCGCCCCCCCGATCGCCTCCCTCTCCATGGCCGAACCGAGCGAGGATGCCGAGGCCTTCGCCGCCCGGCTCGGCAGCGCGTTCGAAGCCCATGGGTTCGCGATCGTCTCCGATCATGGCATTCCCGGCGGGCTGATCGCCGAAGCCGAAGCGCGGATGCGCGATCTCTTCGCGCTGCCGGAAGACGCGAAGCGCGGCTATTTCATTGAAGGCGGCGGCGGCGCGCGCGGCTATACGCCCTTCGGCATCGAAACCGCCAAGGGCGCGACCGATCACGACCTCAAGGAATTCTGGCATATCGGCCGCGAGCTTCCGCCCGGACATCGGTTCGCCGACGTGATGCAGGCCAATATCTGGCCCGAAGAGGTGGAGGGGTTTCGCGAGACCTTTACCGCGCTCTTCTCCGCCTTCGAGATGACGGGGCTGCGGATCCTCGGCGCGATCGCGCGCCATCTGGGCCTGCCGACCGAATTTTTCGACGACACGGTGGAAGACGGCAATTCGGTGCTCCGCCTGCTCCACTATCCACCCGTCTCGGCCGATGCGCCGGGCGTGCGCGCGACGGCGCATGAGGATATCAACACCATCACCTTGTTGCTCGGCGCGGAAGAGGCCGGGCTGGAGCTATTGGCCCGCAACGGCGAATGGCTGCCGGTGACGCCCGGCGAGGACGAGCTGGTCGTCAATATCGGCGATATGCTGCAGCGGCTGACCAACGCGGTGCTGCCCTCGACCAGCCACCGCGTCGTCAATCCGCCGCCCGAACGGCGCGGCCAATCTCGCTATTCGATGCCCTTTTTCCTGCACTTCCGGCCCGACTACAGAATCGAGACCCTGCCGGGCTGCGTTTCGGAAGATCGGCCGAACCGCTACGAGCCGATCACCGCGCATGACTATCTGCTGGAGCGGCTGCGCGAGATCAATCTCGCCTGAACGCGCTCAGCTTTCGAACGTCTCCGGGCCGAAGCTCTCCGATCGCCGTCTCCGAAATCGTCGCGCCATCGCCCGATGCGGCGAGGACCGTGATGTCGTGCCCCGAAAGCAGCCGCGCTTCATCGATCGCCTGACGGCAGCCACCGCAGGGCGTCACCACGGTAGAGCCCGCAAGCGCTCCGCCCTCGCCGATATGGCCGCCCGCCACCGCGATGCGCCGCACTTTCGCCAGTCCGAAGCTTTGCTGGGCGGCGGCCAGCGCGGAAATCTCCGCGCAGGTGCCGAGCCGGTAGCTGGCATTTTCCATATTGCTGCCGATGGCGACCGTGCCGTCTTCGGCTTCCACCGCGCAGCCGACCTTGAACCCCGAATAGGGCGCATGCGCCTTCAGCGCCGCTTCGCGCGCGAGAGAAACGAGATCGGAAGACCCGGACATGGCCGTGGGATAGCGCCCGGCGGGAACCACGGGAAGCCTGCTCCGCCGCTGCATCGCCGGCTTCGCGCCCAAAGCTGGCAATTTGTCGATACTGCTCGCCAATTGGTCGGTCGGCGGTTGCCGGGCTCGCCGCCATTCCGCAATCATGACGGAAGCCGACGAGCGCCGCTACAGGCCGAGCGCCTTCTAAGGCCCAGCGGCCCGAAATCGCAAAATGGGGGAAGTGGTGGACGGGGCTGGATTCGAACCAGCGTACGCTAATGCGGGCAGATTTACAGTCTGCTGCCTTTAACCACTCGGCCACCCGTCCACGAAGTCGCCGGCCTTGTGATGACCGCGCCGAAGGGCGGCTCAATGGCGAAACGCCGCTTGCCTGTCAACGTCATCTCGTAGAAAGCTCGGGCCCATGGCAAAACGGCGCAAGGCAAAGCAGCGCGACGCGCGTACGCCCCGATTCTGGGGGCGGCATGCCGTGCTCGCGGCGATCGACAATCCGGCGCGTTCGATCCGCAAGATCTGGGCCACGCACGAGGCGCTGGCGGACGCGGCAGTGCCCGACGGCATTTCCGTCGAGGTGGCGGGCGTGGCCGATCTGGGCCGGCTGGTGCCGCATGATGCGCCGCATCAGGGGCTGGTCGCCGATGTCGAGCCGCTGGAAGATATCGCAATCGAGGCCCTGCTGGCGGATGCCGAAGACGGGCGGCCGCTGATCATTCTCGATCAGGTGACCGATCCCCACAATGTCGGCGCGATCATGCGCTCTGCGCTGGCGTTCAACGCGCTCGGCCTCATTACCCAGGATCGCCATGCGCCGCCGGAATCCGGCGCGCTGGCCAAGGCGGCATCGGGCGCGCTCGAAACCCTGCCCTGGTGCCGGGTGGTGAACCTCGCCCGCGCGCTCGATCAGGTTGCCGAAGCGGGCTTCTGGCGGATCGGCCTGGCCGAAGACGGCGATCTGACGCTCTCCGAAGCGCTCGGCAGCAGGCGCGTCGCGATCGTCCTGGGAGCGGAAGGCGATGGAATGCGGCACAATACCGGGCAGCATTGCGATGCCCTTGCCCGGCTGCCGATTTCCGACCGGATCGAAAGCCTCAACGTATCGAACGCCGCCGCCATCGCGCTGTATGCGGCGACGGCCGGACCGCAGACTGGTTCCTAGCGTCCAGTCTTAGCTAACGCTTAGTCTTCCTGGGCGATGGTGACCTTGAGCCCGTCGAGATCGTCCTCGAAGGGGATCTGGCAGGACAGGCGCGAATTCTCGTCGCGGTGATCGGAGCTGTCGAGCAGGTCGTTCTCGTCCTCGTCCATCTCCGGCAGCGTGCCATCAAAGTCCGGATCGACATGGACATGGCATGTCGCGCAGGAGCAGCAGCCGCCGCACAGCGCCAGCAGCTCGTCAAAGCCGTTATCGCGAATGATTTCCATCACGGTGAGGCCGCTATCCGCCTCGACGGTGGTTTCCTCGCCGGAACGGTTCACGACAATCAGCTTGGGCATGGATGGCATCCTTTGCGGGTTCGATATTGGCTGCGGCGGCGCTATGAGATGGTGCGGAAACGAAATCAAGGGTGATTGGGGACGAAGAGATGGGGATCAGTGCGCGGCGGCTCCGCACATCGCTGGACAGGCTGGCCGGTATCGAACCCGCCTTTGCCGATCATCTGGAACGCGTCGGCTATCCACCGCCACGCATTCGCGATCGCGGCTACACCACCTTGTTGCGCACCATCATCGGCCAGCAGGTGAGCGTGAAGGCCGCGGAATCGATCTGGAACAAGGTCGCCGATACGCTGAACGATATCGAGGATCCGGCCGAGATGGCAGCGACCAGCGAGGAAACGCTTCGGGGTGCGGGATTGAGCCGCCAAAAGGTCGGCTATGCCCGCAGCCTGGCCGAGCTGACCGTCTCGGGCGCGCTCGATTTCGAAACGATGCCCAAGGACGATGAGGAGGCGATCGCCTTGTTGACCGCCGTGAAGGGCATCGGCCGCTGGTCGGCGGAAATCTACCTGCTGTTCGCCGAAGGCCGCGGCGATATCTGGCCGGCGGGCGACCTGGCGGTGCAGATTGCGATCGGCGAAATACTCGGATGGCCCGAACGGCCGAGCGAAAAACAGATCCGGGAAGTGGCAGAAAATTGGCGGCCGCACCGGGGCGCCGCCGCCATTTTCGCCTGGCATGTCTACAATACCAAGGTCATTTGACCGCGAACGACGCGGCCCGGCCGGTTAGGCCGCCTGGGCGTGACTCAGGAAGTTGTCGAGCACCGCATCGTAGAAGGGCGTCATGAACTCGCAGCCCGCCCGGAAACCATCGACCCAGACAACCTTGGCATGTTTGGGTTCGACGCCCGGCAGCTTCAGCCAGACTTCGGTGCCCTGGCCCACGTTCATCGCGGTATCGATCTTGAAGCCCTTGGACGAAATGTCGCGGACATCGGCCTTGGCGGCGTCATAGCCCGCCTTGCGGAATCCGACGCGCAGATCGACGTCCTTGCGGCCCGCCGCGCGCTTGTCTTCCTCGGTCCATTTTTTCCTGGTCAGCACTTGTGCCTCTATTCGCATGGGGACCCTTCCAATATTCTGTTCTGGTTTCGGAAATTTGTACCGAAAGGATTAAGAAAGTTTTGAAGGATATGGTGAACAAAGGGAAAAAATCGGCGTCAAGACCGCAAGATACTGCGCTTGCTTGGAAATCCGCGGCTTCCCCACTTCCTAAAAAGAGTGTTAATGCCGTACGATTTCGCCGGCAGTTGACGTAAGCGTAAAGTCATGCTCGATTGCCGGCATGACCGCCGAGACCGCCCCGCTCCATATTCTTGCCCGCTATGCCGGCCAGAAACCCGACGCCCCGCAATGGTTCGAAGAGGCGCTCGCGAACACGCCGGACCGGCACAGGATTGCCAGCGATGGCGCGGAAATCGAATATTTCACCTGGGGTGAACGAGGCCGGCCCGGCCTGCTTTTCCTCCATGGCGGCGGCGCCCACGCCCTGTGGTGGGCGCACATCGCCCCCTTCTTCGCCGATAGCTATCGCGTCGCTGCCATGTCGATGGCCGGTATGGGCGGATCGGACTGGCGCGAACGCTATGCGATCGCGCAGCATGCCAAAGACATGCGTAGGGTCGCTGAGGCCGCAGGCCTGCTCGACGCCGACAAGGCCGTGATCGTAGGCCATAGCTTCGGCGGCGCGCCGACCGCGACCGCGGCCGCCGACCCCGAGCATTGGGTCGAGCGCGCCTTCATCATCGATTCCTCGCTCGACATGCGCCACTCGCCCGCCAATGGACAACCCGAGCAGCGCGCGCGTCGCCATTTCGAAAGTTTCGAGCAGGGCCTGGCGCGCTTTCGCTTCCTGCCGCCGCAGGAATGCGAGAATGAATATATCGCCGACATGATCGCGCGGGATTCGATCGTCGAAATCGAAGGCAAGGGCTGGAGCTGGAAGGCCGATCCCAACAGCTTTCTCAACACCGACAGGCTCGACAGCCGCGAACAGGCGAAATCCGCGCGCTGCCCGCTGGCGATCATCTATGGCGACCGTTCCTGGATCATGGACGAGGAAGCGCTCGCAAAGCTGCGCCGCGACCTTCCGGACACAACGCCCTTCATCGCGATCCCCGATTGCGCGCATCATGTGATGGTCGATCAGCCGCTGGCACTGATCGCGGCAATGCGGGCCCTGCTCGAAAGCTAGGCCGCTTCCTCGGGCCAGTAGAGCCGCATCGGATTGTCGACGAGCAGCTTGCGCTGCAATTCTTCGATCGGCGCGATCTGGGGGATGACGTCCACCAGCTTGCCGTCGTCCGGCAGGATATGCTGCTGGTTCGGATGCGGCCAGTCCGTGCCCCACAAAACGCGGTCCGCATAGTCGGCAACCAGGGGCGCGACCGAGCGGACGAAATCGGCATAAGGCGGCCCGGCGGCGTCGAGCCTGTCCGGGCAGGTCACCTTGGTCCAGATATCGTCGCGGCTGTCGAGCAGCGAACGAAAGGCCCGCATATCGGGGCCGTCCGGCCCCTGGGAAACATCGGGCCGGCCCATATGATCGATGACGACAGGGACGGGAATCGCGGCGACGAATTCGCGCATTTCTTCCAGGATATCCGCCTCGAAATAGATGACGACATGCCAGCCTTCAGGCAGCCGCCCGGCGACGTCGAGAAACTTGTCCTTGGGCGCATCGTCGACGAGGCGCTTGAGAAAATTGAAGCGAACCCCGCGCATGCCGCCCGCATCGAGCGCGGCGAGGTCCTCGGCGGAAATCGCCGGATCGACGACCGCCACCCCCCGCGCCTTCCCGTTCGATTTTGCGATGCCGTTGAGCGTCGCGGCGTTGTCGGTGCCGTGGCAGCTCGCCTGCACGATCACATTGCGCGCAAAGCCCAGCCGGTCGCGCAGCGCGAACAGCATGTCGGGGCCGGCATCCTCGGGCAGATATTTCGATTTGGCGCTGAACGGAAAATCGGCCATCGGCCCGAAGATATGGCAATGCGCATCGACCGCGCCGGGCGGCGCGGTGAAAGCTGGCTTGGACGGGCTCGAATGCCAGCTCGTAATCCGTTCACTCATGCAAAAACCTTCCCGTCCATCAATTTGCGCGCCGTGCGCAGGAGCCCCGCGCTCACTATCTCGCCGCTTGCATCGCGCTCCATCACGCAGCTCGTCTCGCCTGTCGGATGTTCGACCGACATGGTGAAGCGGTCACCTTCCGGAACATCGGCGACTTCGGCCGCGGGCGTTCCTTCGATCAGGCACGCCGTCGCAGCCGTCACCGCGGCGAGCACGCCGATCGAGGCATGGGCACGATGCGGGATGAAGCTGCGCACGGTGACCGCCCCGCCCTCGCGCGGCGGCGCGACCAGGATATGCTTGGGCACGGATTTCTCGGCCACATCGCCAAGGTTCATCATCGGCCCGGCGGCAAGGCGGATCTTCTCGATCCTCGCCTTGAGCTCCTCGTTCGCATCGAGCTCGCCGCGCGTCTCATAGCCGGTCAGCCCGACCTCCAGCGCCTTGTAAACGATGCAGGGCATCCCGTTGTCGATCAGCGTGCAGCGCACCCCCTCTATCTTGTCGACAATATTGCCGGTCGGCAGCAGCGAACCGCACATCGAGCCGGCGGTATCCTTGAATTCGAGCGGGATCGGCGCGTGGGTTCCCGGAACCCCGTCGATCCGCGCCCCGCCTTCATAGGTGACGGTGCCGCCGGGCGTGCTGATCGTCGCGATCGCCGACTGGCCGGTATTTTCCATGAAAATCGCGACCCGGGTCTCGCCCTCGGCCGCCTCCACCAGCCCGCGCTCGATCGCGAATGGCCCGACGCCGGCGAGCATGTTGCCGCAATTTTGCTGATCGGACACCAGCGCCTGATCGACGAACACCTGAAGGAACAGATAATCGACATCCATGCCCTCGCGCGCAGACTTGGAAACCACCGCCACCTTGCTCGTCAGCGGATCGGCTCCGCCCATGCCGTCGATCTGGCGCGGATCGGGCGAGCCCATGATCCTGAGGAGCAGCGCATCGCGTTCGGCGGCGTCCGCCGGCAGGTCGTCCTTGAGGAAAAAGCCGCCCTTGGACGTCCCTCCCCGCATCCACATGACGCGGGTGGCGCTTTCTGTGCTGCCCCTTCCGGGCGGAAAACCGGTGCCCGCTTTTCCTGAAGGGGCAGGATCAGACATATTTCAGGCCTTCTTTTTCCAGCCGCTCGCGCATGACGTACATGTCGAGGCCGAGAATGCCGTCGGCGAGCTTCTGGCGCTTCTCTTCCTCGTTCGCCTCGCGCGCCTGAGCTTTTTCCAGAACCTCGGCGGCATTGGCGCGCGGCACGATGCAGACGCCGTCATCGTCTGCGACGACGATATCGCCCGGATTGACCGCGGCGCCCGCGCACACGACCGGCACATTCACCGATCCGAGCGTGTTCTTCACCGTCCCCTGCGCGAAGATTGCCTTCGACCAGACCGGGAAGTTCATCTCGGTCAGGTCGCGCACATCGCGCACGCCGGCATCGATGATCAGGCCGCGACAGCCGCGCGCCTGCGCCGATGTCGCCAGAAGATCGCCGAAATAACCGTCTTCGCACGGGCTCGTCGGCGCGAGCAGCAGCACATCGCCCGCCTGCAACTGCTCGATCGCGACATGGACCATCCAGTTATCGCCGGGCGGCGAGGAAATGGTGACCGCCGAGCCCGCGATCCGCGCGCCGGGATAGATGGGCCGCATATGGGAAGCGAGCAGCCCGATGCGCCCCTGCGCCTCATGCACGGTCGCGACGCCGCATGCGCCGAGCGCGTCGACGACCGCGGGATCGGCCCGCTCGATATTCTGAACAACGACATTCGCCATAAACCCGCTCTCCCGTATTGCGGTCCGGAATTAGCCGCTTCTTCTGAAACAGCCCGGTTTTTCGGGCAATATCGAAGATGGCGGCGCTCATAAGTTTTCGCTATCTTTGCCGAATGTCGATCTACGATCTCAACCTCCGCCATTTGCGCGCCGCGGTCGCCGTTGCCGATGAGGGAACGCTGAGCGGCGCGGCGCGGCGGATCAACATTTCGCAGCCAGCGATATCCCAAAGCCTTGCCCGGCTGGAGGAGCAATTGGGCGAAGCGCTCTTCCTGCGCGACAGTGGCGGCGCGACGGCGACCGAAGCCGGCGCGCTGCTCGTCGCCCGGTCTCGCACCGCTTTCGGCCATCTGAAACACGGCTTCGGCCGGGTCCGCTCGCCCCAGGCATCGGACGGATTCAGCCGCGCCGACCGGATGGTGACGATGCCGCAGCTTCGCGCGCTGGTCTCGCTCGCCGATCATGGCAGCTATGCGAGCGCCAGCGAGGCGACGGGCCTTGCCCAGCCGAGCCTCCACCGCGCGATCCGTGAACTGGAAACGATCACCGGGCGGACGATGACCGAGCGGCGCGGCCGCGGCGTCGCGATCACCGACGCCGGGCCCGCGCTGGTCCGCGCCTTCCGCCTCGCCCGCGCCGAACTCGAAACCGGGCTGGACGAGCTGGCGAGCTTCGCCGGGCAGCAGGTCGGGCGGATATCGGTCGGCGCGATGCCGCTCTCGCGTGCCAGTATCGTGCCCAAAGCCTTCGCCGCGATCCACAAACGCCATCCCGGCCTCGCGCTCGATATCGTCGAGGGGCCTTATGCCGAACTGATCGAAAAACTGCGCGACGGCGATGTCGATTTCCTGATCGGCGCGCAGCGCACACCGGGCCCGGGCCCGGACGTCGAGCAATTGCCGCTGTTCGACGATCATGTCGCGATCATCGGTGCGATCGACCATCCCTTGGCGCGCGATTATAAGGATCGCTTCATCCCGCTCGCCGAGCTTGTCCGCTACCCATGGGTCGTCGCCCGCCATGGCGCGCCGCTGCGCGAGCTCTGGCAGCACCTGCTTGGCAATGCGGTTGACGACCTTCCGGCGAAGCCCATCACCTGCGGCTCGACCATGGCGACGCGCGCTTTGCTGATGGAGGGGCCGTATCTGACCCTGCTCAGCAAGGATCAGCTGGCGCTGGAGCTCGAAAGCGAAACCCTGGTGGCGATCGGCCGCGACGTTAGGGAAGGCCAGCGTTCGATCGTCCTGACCCAGCGCACCGACTGGCGGCGGCGCCCGATTCACGACGAGCTGATCGCCGAAATCGAAAAGGCCGTGAAGCCATAGTTCCGCCAAACTTATGAGCGGCGACGGCTTCAAATTGGCCGTCGGCCGGGCGAATCGTTAGCTGGTCGTCCATGGACGCAGACCTTTCCCGCATGGCCTTTCTGGGCTTTGGCGAAGCCGCAATGGCTTTCGCCCCCGCCTGCCATGCGCGGATGAACGGTGCGCTCCGCGCGTTCGACATCAAGACCGAAGCTCCGGAAACCGAACAGGCCAAACGGGCGGATTATGCGCGGTTCGGCATTACCGGCTCGGCAAGCTGCGCCGATGCGATGGACGCAGCCGATCTGATCCTTTCGCTGGTTACCGCCGATCAGGCGCTGACCGCCGCCGCTAAAGCTGCGAAGACGCTGCCCGAGGGCGCGCTCTATTGCGACATGAACAGCGTCTCGCCCGATACCAAGCGCGAAGCCGCCGAAATTATCGCGGCTGCGGGTGGGCGCTATGTCGACGTTGCGGTTATGGCCCCGGTCCATCCCAAGCGCGAAAACGCGCCGCTGCTCGTTTCCGGGCCGCACGCCGAAGCGGCGCTGGCCGCGCTGAAAGGCGCGGGCTTTACCGATGTCGCGATTGCCGGCGACCGGGTCGGCCGCGCCTCGGCGATCAAGATGATCCGCTCGATCATGGTCAAGGGGCTGGAGGCGCTGTCGGCAGAATGCCTGATCGCCGCCAACCGCGCCGATGTTACCGAAGAAGTCGTTACCTCGCTCGCGGAGAGTTTCCCTTCCTATGATTGGGGCGACCGCGGCGATTATGCGCTGAACCGGATGATGGTCCACGGCAAACGCCGCGCAGCGGAAATGGAAGAAGTGGTGAAGACGCTGAAAGGCCTCGGCCTGGACGGCGCCTGTTCTCAGGCGACGGTCGACTGGCAAGGCGCGGTCGGCGCGCTGAACCTCGATCCCGCTGACGGGCTCGCAGCGAAAATCGCCCAGATCGAAGCGGAACGCCAAGCAAGGGGAGCCCGGCTCGCATGACCCTTATCATCGATTGTCACGGCCATTATACGACCGCGCCCGCACCGCATAACGAGTGGCGCGAGGCGCAGAAAAAGGCGTTCAAGGACGGGGTTCCCCCGCCCGCCTATCCCGCCATTCCCGACGACATGATCCGCGAGACGATCGAAGCGAACCAGCTGAAGCTGCTCAAGGAACGCGGCGCGGACATGACAATCTTCAGCCCCCGCGCTTCGGCAATGGCGCCGCATGTCGGCGACGAGAGCGTCGCGCGGCTTTGGGCCGAAAAATGCAACAACCTCATCAAGCGGGTCATCGACCTTTATCCCGAAACCTTCATCGGCGTGTGCATGCTGCCGCAATCGCCCAAGGCGGACATGGCCGGATCGATCGCGGAGCTTGAGCGCTGCGTCACAGAGCTTGGCTTTGTCGGCTGCAACCTCAACCCCGATCCCGGCGGCGGGCATTTCGAGCACCCCCCGCTCACCGATCGCTTCTGGTATCCCTTTTACGAAAAGATGTGCGAGCTGGACGTGCCGGCGATGATCCACGTCTCGGGCAGCTGCAATCCCGGCCTGCATGCGACCGGCGCCTATTATATCGCGGCAGACACCATCGCCTTCATGCAATTCATCGAGGGCGATTTGTTCAAGGATTTCCCGGAACTGCGCTTCATCATCCCGCATGGCGGCGGCGCGGTGCCCTATCATTGGGGGCGGTATCGCGGCCTTGCCGACATGCTGAAGCAACCCAAACTCGCCGGGCACGTTATGAATAACGTGTATTTCGATACCTGCGTCTATCATCAGCCCGGCGTGAACCTGCTCGCCGAGGTGATCGACACGAAGAATATATTGTTCGGATCGGAAATGGTCGGCGCCGTACGCGGCATCGATCCGGAGACCGGCCAGTATTTCGACGACACGAAACGCTATGTCGACGCGCTCGACCTGACGGACGAACAGCGGCACGCGATTTACGAAGGCAATGTGCGCCGGGTCTATCCCCGGCTCGACGCCCAATTGAAGGAGCGAGGCCTGTAGTCACGGCCTTGCACAGACAGGAACCCATCATGACCAAGACCATGCCCCGCGACGTGCATGAATATCTCGCCAGCTTCGACGATATTCCCGGCACACGGGTGTTCACCGCCAAGCGCGCGCGCAAAGGCTATCACCTCAACCAGTTCGCGATGAGCCTGATGAAGCAGGAAAATCGCGAGCGTTTCCGCGCCGGCGAGCGTCCCTATCTGGACGAATGGCCGATGACCGAAGCGGCCAAGAAGGCCGTGCTGGCCCGCGATTACAATGCGATGATCGACGAGGGCGGCAACATCTATTTCCTCGCCAAGCTGTTTTCGACCGACCGCCAGAGCTTCCAGCAGGCTGCCGGATCGATGACGGGAATGACCGAGCAGGAATATGCCGAGATGATGATCCAGGGCGGCCGTTCGCCCGACGGTGTGCGCTCGATCAAGGAGGGGAACTGACATGGCCCGCATTACCCACGGGCTGACGACCAGCCACGTTCCCGCCATCGGCGCGATGATCGACCAAGGCCGCACCCAGGAAGATTATTGGAAGCCGATTTTCGCCGGTTACGACTGGACGAAGGACTATATTGCCGAGCACATGCCGGATGTCGTGATCCTGGTGTATAACGACCATGCCTCGGCCTTCGACATGAAGATCATCCCGACCTTCGCCATCGGCTGCGCGGAAGAATTCCAGCCCGCCGACGAAGGCTGGGGGCCGCGCGCCGTGCCAACCGTGGAAGGCCATCCGGATCTTGCCTGGCATATCGCCCAGAGCTGCATTCTCGACGAGTTCGACATGACGATCATCAACGAGATGGATGTCGATCACGGCCTCACCGTGCCGCTCGACGTGGTGTTCGACAACAAGGACAATACGCCCCCGGCGAAATGGCCGGTCAAAGTGATCCCGATCGCCGTCAACGTCGTTACCTATCCGCCGCCCTCGGGCAATCGCTGCTGGCTGCTGGGCGAGGCGATCGCCCGCGCGGTCGAAAGCTATCCCGAGGATCTAAACGTTCACATCTGGGGTACGGGCGGCATGTCGCACCAGCTTCAGGGCCCGCGCGCGGGTCTCATCAACAAGGAATGGGACAAGCGCTTCCTCGACGATCTGACCGCCGATCCGCAGCGCCTGCGCCACCTTGAGCATATCGAATATCTGCGCGAGACCGGCTCGGAGGGCATCGAAATGGTCATGTGGCTGATCATGCGCGGTGCGCTTGGCGAAAACGTCAAGGAGCTGCACCGCCATTATCACGTCCCCTGCTCGAACACGGCGCTGGGGCATATGGTTCTTGAAAAGACGGGCTAAGGAAAAGCCCAAAAGGAGTTTAGCATGAAGATCGCACTCGCCGGTGGCGGCGCATTCGGAGAAAAGCATCTCGACGGCCTCGCGAAGATCGACGGCGTCGAGGTCGTTTCGCTTGTCGGACGGCGCATCGAACCGACGCAGGAAATGGCCGACAAATACGGCGTCGGCCATGCGACGACCGATTTCGACGAGATGCTGGCGATAGACGAGGTCGACGCCGTCATCCTGTGCACACCGACCCAGATGCACGCACAGCAGGCAATCGCCTGCATGAACGCCGGCAAGCATGTCGAGGTGGAAATCCCGCTCGCCGACAGTCTGGCCGATTCCGAAGCCGTGCTCGCGAAACAGCAGGAAACCGGCCTTGTCTGCATGGTCGGCCATACGCGGCGCTTCAATCCGTCCCACCAATGGGTGAAGAACAAGATCGATGCGGGCGAACTGACGATCCAGTCGATGGATGTCGAAACCTTCTTCTTCCGCCGCCAGAATATGAACGCCAAGGGCGAGCCGCGCAGCTGGACCGACCATCTGCTCTGGCATCACGCCGCGCACACCGTCGATATCTTCCAATATATGACCGGCGAGCCGGTGGCCGAGATGAACATCCTGCAGGGCCCGCTCCATTCCGAGCTCGGCATTGCGATGGACATGTCGATCCAGATGCGCAGCGCCAAGGGCCAGATCCTGACACTTGCCCTGTCCTTCAACAATGACGGACCTTTGGGCACCTTCTTCCGCTACATCTGCGACAACGGCACCTATCTCGCGCGCTATGACGATCTCTTCACCGGCAAGGAGGAGCAGATCGACGTCTCCGATGTCGATGTGTCGATGAACGGCATCGAATTGCAGGACCGCGAATTCGTCGCTGCGATCCGCGAAGGTCGCGAACCCAATTCGAGCGTCGCCCAGGTGCTGCCCTGCTACCGCGCGCTCGGCGAGCTCGCCAGCCGGGTGGAGGGCGCCTGAGCCATGGCCCTGCCGCAACGCCAGCTTGGATCCTTGACCGTCTCCGCCTTCGGCTATGGCTGTATGGGGCTGAGCCACGCCTATGACACAGCGCCCGAGATCGAACATTCCAAGAAGGTGCTGAACAGGGCGCTCGATCTCGGCGTCACCATGCTCGACACCGCGGCGCTTTATGGTTTCGGCAAGAATGAGGAGCTGCTCGGCGAGGCCGTGATGCACCGCCGCGACGAGTTCACCCTCGCCAGCAAATGCGTGCTGTGCGAGATCGACGGCAAGCGCGGCATCAACGGCACGCCCGAGGCAATCGCCCAGACGATCGAAGGCTCGCTAGCGCGGCTCAAGACCGACTTTATCGACCTGATGTACCTGCACAGGCTGGATGCCAACGTACCGATCGAAGATTCGATGGGCGCGCTCGTCAAGGCCAAGGAAGAGGGCAAGGTCGGCGCGTTCGGCGTGTCGGAAATGTCGGCGGAGACGATCCGCAAGGCGCACGCCGTGCATCCGCTTTCTTCGGTGCAGAGCGAATATTCGCCGCTCGTCCTCAATTCGGAAATCGCGGTGCTCGATACGTGCGAAGAACTCGGCATCGGCTTCGTCGCCTTCTCGCCGACGGCACGCGGGCTGCTCGCCAATTCGATCCATGACGACAATTATGTCGAGGGCGATATCCGCGCGGCGATGCCGCGCTTTACCGAGCCACTACTCAGCCACAATCTGAAAGCGGTGGCGAAGTTCAATGCGCTCGCCGCGGAGCTTGGCCATACACCGGCACAGCTTTCCCTGGCATGGGTGATGGCCCGCCGTCCGTTCATCGTGCCGATCGCCGGCACGCGCAGTTTCAAGCATCTCGAGGAGAATATTGCCGCTACGGAAATAAGGCTTTCCGAGGAGTCGGTCTTGGAGATCGAAAAGATTTTTTCCGGCGACGCGATCAAGGGACCGCGCTATGCAGCCGGACCCCAAAGCCAGATCGATACCGAAACTTTCCCCGATGAGGAGCTTGCCGAGGCATGACCGTCCCTAGCTACGTCCTGACTTTTTCCTGCGAAGACCAGATCGGAATCGTCGCGACGGTGACCGGCAAGCTCGCCGAGCTTCAAGGCTTCATCCTCGACAGCCAGCAATATGCGGACCTCGATCAGGGGCGCTTTTTCATGCGCATCGTCTTCCAGAAGGGCGGCGATGCCTTTCCCGAGGATACCGCGGCCCTGCGCGAGGCGATAACGCCGATCGCAAGGCAGTTCGATTTCAGCTGGTCGCTAACCGATAGCGAAGACAAGCCACGTATCGTGATCGCGGTATCGAAGGGCAGCCACTGCCTCAACGCGCTGCTCCATCGCTGGAAATCGGGTTTCCTTCCGATCGAGCCGGTTGCCGTGATCTCCAATCACGAAACCTGCCGCTCGCTAACCGAATGGCATGACGTGCCGTTCCACTACATGCCGGTCACCAACGACAACCGCGCCGAGCAGGAAGCGGCAATCCTCGATCTGATGGACCGCTCAAGCGCCGAATATATGGTGCTGGCGCGCTATATGCAGATTCTGTCGGACGATTTCAGCAGCAAGCTTTCGGGCCGCTGCATCAATATCCATCACAGCTTCCTGCCCGGCTTCAAGGGCGCGAAACCCTATCACCAGGCGCATGAGCGCGGCGTGAAATTGATCGGCGCGACCGCGCATTTCGTGACGCCGGACCTCGACGAAGGCCCGATCATCGAACAGCAGGTGGAGCGCGTCGACCATCGCGCCACTGCGGACTTCATGGCCCGTATCGGCCGCGACACCGAAGCGCAGACCCTGGCGCGCGCGATCCATTGGGTCGCCGAGCGCCGCGTGATCCTGAACGGCAAGCGGACGGTGGTGTTCCGGTGACCTCTGAGACCGTTTCGGAAAACACGGCGTTCGGCGGAACGCAGGGCGTCTATTCGCACGACAGCGAAGATACCGGCACGCCGATGACCTTCTCCGTCTTCGTGCCGGGCCATCAGGAAGGCGCGAAGCTGCCGATACTCTGGTATCTCTCCGGCCTCACCTGCACCCACGCCAATGTTACCGAAAAAGGCGAATTTCGCGCCGCCTGCGCGGAACATGGCATCATCTTCGTCGCGCCCGATACCAGCCCACGCGGCGAGGATGTGCCCGACGACGAAGGCTATGATTTCGGCAAGGGCGCGGGCTTTTATGTCGATGCGACCGAAAGCCCCTGGGCCGCCAATTTCCGCATGCGCAGCTATATCGAGCGCGATCTGCCCGCACTGATCGCCGAGCAGTTCCCGATGGCCGATATGGCGCGGCAGGGCATCAGCGGCCATTCGATGGGCGGCCATGGCGCGCTCACCATCGCGCTGCGCAGCCCCGACCGGTTCCGCAGCGTATCGGCCTTTGCGCCGATCGTCTCGCCGCTCAATTGCCCCTGGGGCGAAAAGGCGCTGACCGGCTATATCGGCGCGGACCGCGCGGACTGGCGCTCCTATGACGCTTGCGCGCTGATCGAAGACGGCGCCCGCCTTCCCGACATTCTCGTCGATCAGGGCCTGGCCGATAATTTCCTCGAAGAGCAGCTGAAACCCGAACTCCTGGAAAAGGCCTGTGCTGACGCGGGTATCGCGCTCACTTTGAATAGGCGCGAGGGCTATGATCACAGCTATTATTTCATCTCGACCTTCATGGCCGATCATGTGCGCTGGCACGCGGAGAGGCTGAAATGAACGAAACCGAGCGTCTCGACGCAATCATCGCCGTACACCGACGGCGCGAAGCGCCGCTGATGCCGATCCTCAACGATGTGCAGGCCGAATTCGGATGTGTTTCGGAAGAAACCAGGCGTCATATCGCCCAGGCGCTGAACCTGACGCGCGCCGAGGTGCACGGCATGGTGAGCTTCTATCACGACTATCACGAGACCAAGGCCGAGCTGCCGATCCTCAAACTCTGCCGGGCCGAAGCCTGCCAGTCGCGCGGATCGGAAGCGCTCGCCGCCAGGGCCGAAGCGATGGCCAATGGCCGCGCCGAGATCAAGGCGGTCTATTGTCTCGGCCTGTGCAGCGTCGGCCCCAATGCGATGATCGGCGAGAGCGTCCACGCCCGCCTCGACGAACCGGCGCTCGAAGCGCTGATCCGGGAGCTATAGGCCATGCGTATCGCGATATCCGACGACGCGCTCGCCATCGCCTGCGGTGCCGATGCGCTCGCCGAAGCCTTCGCCAAGGCCGCCCCCGATGCCGAGATCGTCCGCACCTCAAGCTGGGGCATGCAGTGGCTCGAACCGCTGGTCGATATCGACGGCATGGGTTTCGGCCCGGCAACGCCCGGCGATGTCGCCGCGATCCTCGACGGTAGTTCGGACAAGGCGATCGGCAAGATCGAAGACCACCCCTTCATTGCGAAACAGCAGCGGCTGACCTTCGCGCGCGCCGGCAAGACACAGCCGCTAAGCCTTGAAGACTATAGCGAAACCGGCGGCTGGGCGGGCCTCAAAAAAGCGCATGAGATCGGCCCCGAAGCCACCATAGAGATGGTCACCGAATCCGGCCTGCGCGGCCGCGGCGGCGCGGGCTTCCCCGCCGGCATCAAATGGAAGACGGTTGCCGGCGCGGTGGCCGACCAGAAATATATCGTCTGCAACGCCGACGAGGGCGACAGCGGCACCTTTGCCGATCGCATGCTGATGGAGGGCGATCCCTATTGCCTGATCGAAGGCATGGCGATTGCCGGCCATGCGGTCGGCGCGACCAGGGGCTATGTCTATCTGCGGTCCGAATATCCGCACGCGATCCGCAAGATGGAGGCCGCGATCAAGGCCTCGGCGCATCTCGTTTCGCCGTTCGAACTGGAAGTGCGCGTCGGCGCGGGCGCTTATGTTTGCGGCGAGGAAACCTCGCTCCTCAACAGCCTTGAGGGCAAGCGCGGCGAAGTGCGGGCCAAGCCTCCCCTCCCCGCGCTCGAAGGCCTGTTCGGCAAACCGACTGTGGTCAACAACGTCCTCACCCTCGCCGCCGTGCCTTATGTTCTTTCCGAGGGCGCGAAGGCCTATGCGGATTACGGTATGGGCCGTTCGCGCGGCACGATGCCGGTCCAGCTTGCCGGCAACATCAAACATGGCGGCCTGTTCGAGATTGCCTTCGGCATTACGCTGGGCGAGCTTGTCGAGGAGATCGGCGGCGGCACGGACAGCGGACGGCCGGTCAAGGCCGTGCAGGTCGGCGGCCCGCTCGGCGCCTATTTCCCGCCTTCGATGTTCCACCTGCCCTTCGATTACGAGGCCTTTACCGAGGCCGACGGCCTGATCGGCCATGGCGGCATCGTGCTGTTCGACGACACCGCCGACATGCTGAACCAGGCGCATTTCGCGATGGAATTCTGCGCGATCGAGAGCTGCGGCAAATGCACGCCGTGCCGCATCGGCGCGGTGCGCGGCCAGGAAACGCTCGAACGCATCCGCGCGGGCGGCCGCGGAGCCGGCGCCTTCGAAGCGCTGCCCCAGATGCACAACGCCAAATCCAGCGACCGCAGCCTTGAGGACGAAGTCGTGCTGCTGACCGATCTTTGCGAGACGATGAAGTTCGGTTCGCTCTGCGCGCTCGGCGGCTTCACCCCTTATCCGGTGATGAGCGCGCTGACCCACTGGCCCGAGGATTTCGGGATCAAGGAAACGGAGCCCGCCGAATGACGCGATTGGGTGCCATCCTAGCCGGGGGCAAGTCCACCCGCTTCGGTTCGGACAAGGCCGAAGCGATGCTCGACGGGCGGCCACTGGTCGATCATGTGCTCGCCAGCTTGCGCAAGCAATGCGACGATATCGTCCTGTGCGGACGCGAGCGCGAGGGGATGGCGTCCATTCCCGACCGGCCCGACCGCGATCAAGGTCCGCTTGGCGGCCTCAATGCGGCATTCCACCATGCGGCCGAGCGTGGCCATGACGAGGTGCTGAGCGCGGCCTGCGACAATGCCGACCTGCCCGCCGATCTCGCCCAGCAGCTTTCCCCGCCGCCCGCCTATGCGGACGGCCAGCCGGTGATCGGCCTGTGGCCCGCGCATCTCGCGCCTTTGCTCGACGACTGGATGGCCCGGCAGGACAATCGCGCGATGATGGGATGGATCGACGCCTGCGGCGCGCGTGCAGTGCGTCTCAAGGAAAAACCTGCTAATATCAATCGCCCCGAAGATCTTACGGAACTGGAGGATCGCAATGGGATATGAACCGCAAAAGGATTTCGGCACGCCTGCGAGCCGATCCGAGAAAATGGTCACCCTGACCATCGACGGCGAGAAGGTGACCGTTCCCGAAGGCTCAAGCGTTATGCGCGCGGCCGCGGAGATGGATACCCATATCCCCAAACTCTGCGCGACCGACAATATGAAGAGCTTCGGCTCGTGCCGCATGTGCCTGGTCGAGATCGAGGGCGCACGCGGAACCCCGGCCTCCTGCACGACGCCCGCCGCCGAGGGCATGGTCGTCCACACCCAGACGCCAAGAATCGAAAAGCTGCGCCGCGGCGTGATGGAACTCTATATCTCCGATCACCCGCTCGATTGCCTGACCTGCAGCGCCAATAACGATTGCGAGCTGCAGGACGAGGCCGCCGCCGTCGGCCTGCGCGATGTCCGCTACGGCTATGAGGGCGAGAACCATCTCGGGCTCGGGACCGACAGCTCCAACCCCTATTTCGACTTCGATCCGTCCAAATGCATCGTCTGTTCGCGCTGCGTGCGCGCCTGCGACGAGGTGCAGGGCACCCTGGCGCTCGCCATCGAGGGCCGCGGTTTCGAGTCCAAGGTTTCCGCCGGTACGCCGATGGACGATTTCATGTCTTCCGAATGCGTGTCGTGCGGCGCCTGCGTCCAGGCCTGCCCGACCGCGACCTTGCAGGAGAAATCCGTCAAGGAAATCGGCCTTCCCGACAAATCCGTCGTCACGACCTGCGCCTATTGCGGCGTCGGCTGCACCTTCCGCGCCGAAATGCGCGGCGAACAGCTCGTGCGCATGGTGCCGTGGAAAGACGGCAAGGCCAATCGCGGCCATAGCTGCGTCAAGGGTCGTTTCGCCTGGGGCTATGCCAACCATCAGGAACGCATCCTCAACCCGATGGTTCGCGAGAGCATCGACCAGCCCTGGCGCGAAGTCAGCTGGGAAGAGGCGCTCACCCATGCGGCATCCGAGATCAAGCGCATCCAGGAAAAATACGGCACCCGCTCGGTCGGCGGCATCACGTCGAGCCGCTGCACCAACGAGGAAACCTTCCTCGTCCAGAAGCTGATCCGCGCCGGATTCCACAACAACAATGTCGATACTTGCGCGCGGGTCTGCCATTCGCCGACCGGCTACGGCCTGAGAACGACCTTCGGCACTTCGGCCGGCACCCAGGATTTCGACAGCGTCGAACAGTGCGACGTGATGATGGTGATCGGCGCCAATCCGACCGACGCCCACCCCGTTTTCGCCAGCCGCATGAAAAAGCGGCTGCGCGAGGGCGCCAAGCTGATCGTTGTCGATCCGCGGCGCATCGATCTTGTCCGCACGCCGCATATCGAGGCCGAGCATCATCTTCCCCTTCAGCCCGGCACCAATGTCGCCGTGCTGACGTCGCTTGCCCATGTCATCGTCACCGAAGGCCTGGCCGATGAGGATTTCATCCGCGAACGCTGCGACTGGGACGAATATCAGGACTGGGCAGCCTTTGTATCGGATGAAAACCATTCGCCCGAAAAGCTGGAAGCGGTGACCAGGGTTCCGGCCGAAACGCTTCGCGGGGCGGCCCGGCTCTTCGCCACGGGCGGCAATGGCGCAATCTATTACGGCCTTGGCGTGACCGAGCATAGCCAAGGCTCATCCACCGTCATGGCGATCGCCAATCTCGCGATGGTGACCGGCAATATCGGCCGCAAGGGCGTGGGCGTGAACCCGCTGCGCGGCCAGAACAACGTCCAAGGCGCCTGCGACATGGGCAGCTTCCCGCACGAACTTCCCGGCTATCGCCATATTTCGGACGAGGCGACACGCAAATTGTTCGAAGACGATTGGGGCGTGAAGCTCGATCCCGAACCGGGCCTGCGCATTCCCAACATGCTCGACGCGGCCACAGACGGCGCCTTCAAAGCGATCTATGTGCAGGGCGAGGACATTCTCCAGTCCGATCCCAACACCAAGCATGTCGCCGCCGGCCTCGAAGCCATGGAATGCGTGATCGTCCACGATCTCTTCCTGAACGAGACCGCGAACTACGCGCACATCTTCCTGCCCGGCTCGACCTTCCTTGAGAAGAACGGCACCTTCACCAACGCCGAGCGGCGCATCCAGCTCGTCCGCCGGGTGATGGAGCCGATGAACGGCTATGAGGACTGGGAAGTGACGCAGGAACTCGCGCGCGCGATGGGCCTCGACTGGAACTACACCCATCCCTCGCAGATCATGGACGAGATCGCCCGCCTGACCCCGACCTTCGCAGGCGTCAGCTTCGACAAGATCGACGCTATGGGTTCGATCCAGTGGCCCGCCAACGACGCGACGCCCGATGGCACGCCGGTGATGCACGAAGAGGGCTTTGTGCGCGGCAAGGGCAAGTTCGTCGTCACCGACTATGTCCCGACCGACGAGAAGACCGGGCCGCGCTTCCCGCTGCTGCTCACTACGGGCCGCATCCTTTCGCAGTATAATGTCGGCGCGCAGACCCGGCGGACGGAAAATTCCCGCTGGCACGAGGAAGATATTCTCGAAATGCATCCCTCGGACGCCGAGAATCGCGGCCTGAAAACCGGCGACTGGACGAAACTCGCCAGCCGCTCCGGCGAAACGACCTTGCGGCTGGTGGTCACCGACAGGGTGGCGCCGGGCGTCGTCTATACGACCTTCCACCACCCGGCGACGCAGGCCAATGTCGTTACCACCGACTATTCGGACTGGGCGACCAACTGCCCGGAATATAAGGTAACGGCGGTGCAGATCACGCCGTCCAACGGCCCGACCGACTGGCAGGAAAGCTATGAGGATCTGGCCGAACGCTCGCGCCGGATCGCCGAAACCGTGGAAGCCGCCGAATGAGCTCGCTCGACCATCTCATCTATATGGCGAACCAGATCGCGCGGAATTTCGGTACGCTCGACGATGCCGGGGCCGCCGCATCGACCGCCGAACATATCGGCCTCTATTGGGATCCCCGGATGCGGCGGATGATCTTCGGCCATCTGGCGGCAGGCGGCGAAGGCCTGTCGACCGTCGCCAAGACAGCGTTGGAATCGTTGCACGAAAAGCAGGCGGCCTGAAACTACCCGCTTGCCGTGCGTTCGTTTCCCGCCATATTAGGCGCACAGGGGGAACCGGAAACCGATGAGCGATCATGAAGCATCGAGCAATTTCGTCAGGCGATGTTTCGCCGTTCTAGCGATCGTCGCGTTCGCCGCGGCAGTGCTGGCGCTCAGCGACCTTTTGATGATGATCTTCGCGGCGGTGGTGATCGCCGTGATCGTCCGCGCGATCACCCGGACATTCCTGCGCTTTGGCATTCCTGAAGGTTTCGCCGTCACCCTCGCCGTTTTTTCGCTGCTCAGCATATTGACCGGGCTGACCTGGACCTTCGGCGGCCTCGTCGCCTCGCAATTCTCCGCTCTGCTCGCCCGCATCCCGGAAGCGATCGACGCGACCCAGCAAACTTTCGATGGCTGGGGCATCGAGTATGACGTCCGCCAGGCGGCCGACGATATCTCCGAACAGATGCGCGGCATGACCTCGCAGGCCGGCAGCTTCGCCCTTTCGGCGGGCGGCGTCGTCACCAACATCCTGCTGATCCTGGCGGGCGCGATCTTCTTCGCCGCCCAGCCCGAGCTTTACCGTCAGGGATTGATGCGCCTCGTGCCCAAGGATCGAGAGGAGGTCGCCGAAACCGCCTTCGCCGACAGCGGCCGCGCGCTGGGGCTGTGGCTGCAGGCGCAGATCCTTTCCTCGATCGTCGTCGTCATCCTTACCTATATCGGCCTCGTCCTCGTCGGCGTGCCCTCGGCCGCAGCGCTGGCGATCATCGCGGGGCTGCTCGATTTCATCCCGTTCATCGGCCCGGTCGTCGCCGGTATTCCGGCCGTGCTGATCGCGTTCAGCGTCAGCCCGTCGACCGCAATGTGGACGGTCGGCGTCTATGTCGTCATCCAGCAGCTACAGGGGAATATTCTCCAGCCGCTCATCCAGAAACGCTCGGTCGATCTCTCCCCCGCCGTCCTGCTGTTCGCGGTGGTCGCGGCGGGCAGCCTGTTCGGGTTGATCGGGGTCATCCTGTCGGCGCCGCTCACCGTCGTCGGCTTTGTGCTGATCCAACGGCTCTATATCGAGCAGGTGCTGGGCAGGGAGGCGAAAACGCCGGGGCCAGGCGGCTTGGCCGAAGGGACCAAGGGGGGTGACAAGGCGAGCGCCGCGACGGCGAGCGAAGAGGCTAGCGCGCGGCGAGTATCGCGTCCTGCCGCGCCAGCACGACAAGATTGAGCCCCGCTTCCTGCGCGCGGTCGAGCGCCAGGCTGGTCGGCGCGGAAATAGTAACCAGCGACGAGCATTCGGCCAGCACAGCCTTTTCGACGAGTTCGAACGAACAGCGCGCCGACAGCAGCGCAAAACCGCTCTCCCAATCGAGCCCATCGCGCAGCATTGCGCCGATCAGCTTGTCGAAGGCATTGTGGCGACCGACGTCCTCGCGCGCCAGGCGGATCGCGCCTTTGACCGAACAGAGCGCCGCTGCGTGAACGGCGCCGGTCGCCAGGTTGAGCGGCTGGTGATCGCGCAGGCCGGCGAGTGCGGCGAATATCGCTGCGCGTTCGGGCAGCGACGACTTGGCCAGCGCTGGCAGCGGCCGCAGCGCCTGTTCGAGATTCTCGATGCCGCACAGGCCGCAGCTGCTTTCCGAGGTGCGGTGGCGGACGCGCCCGATCACCCGCTCGGCCAGCGCATCGGCGATGGTGATCCTGAGGATCGTGCCGGCATCAGTTTCGTGCATATCGACATCGACGACGTCGCTCGCCGTGTCTATCAGCCGTTCGGCTTTCGCGAAGCCGAAGGCGAAATCCTCAAGGTCCGCCGGGCTCGCCATCATCACCGCATAGCCGAGACCGTTGACCTCGATCGCGATCGGCTGTTCGACGGGAACGAGGCGCTCGACGTCCTCGCCCTTACACTTGGGCGTCTGACGCACGAACTCGAAAAGCTTGCTCGCCATGGCTTCAAGGCTAGTCGCTTTGCCGGGGCGCGTCCATGCAATTGCCGCCGCACGGGGCGCACGGTATGCGATGCGTATGAACCCGGTTTTCGCCAACCTGCCGACGACGATTTTTGAGGAAATGTCCGGCCGGGCGCGGGATGCGGGCGCGATCAATCTCGGCCAGGGTTTCCCGGACGGCGACGGGCCGGAGGATGTCCGGCAGGCGGCGGCCGATGCCGTGCTCAACGGCTATAATCAATATCCGCCGATGCGCGGCCTGCCTGAACTGCGCGAAGCGATTGCCGCTCATTATGCCCTTCATCAGGCGCTGGAGATCGATCCCGCCGAGGAGATCACCGTCACCTCCGGCGCGACCGAGGCGCTGGCTGCATCGATTCTCGGCCTGGTGACACCCGGAGACGAAGCGATCCTTATCCAGCCGGCCTATGACGCCTATACCCCGCTCGTCCGAGCGGCAGGCGGCACGCCGCGCTTCGTCACCCCGGCTCCGCCGGAATGGAAACTGACCGAAGCTATGCTTGAAGCGGCGGTATCGGACCGCACCCGCGCGATTATCGTCAACAGCCCGCACAACCCGCTCGGCACGATGCTGGTAGAAGATGAACTCACGCTGCTCGCGGCCTTCTGCACCGCGCACGATCTTGTCGCGATCTGCGATGAGGTGTGGGAACATGTCATCTTCGATGGCCACCGCCATCGCTCGCTGCTCGACATGCCCGGCATGCGCGAGCGGACGGTGAAGATCGGATCGGCGGGCAAGATCTTTTCGCTGACCGGCTGGAAGGTCGGCTGGGCAATCGCCGCCCCTCCCCTGCTCCACGCCATCGCCAAGACGCACCAGTTCCTCACCTTCACGACGCCGCCCAACCTCCAGTCCGCGGTCGCCTACGGGCTCGGCAAAAGCGACGATTATTTCACCGAAATGCGCGCCGGCTACCAGGCGTCGCGCGACCGGCTGGCCGCAGCGCTCACCAATGCCGGCTATGCCGTCCAGACCAGCGCGGCGACCTATTTCCTCTGCATCGACCTCCCCGCTTCCGGCCTCTCGCTGACCGACCGGGAATTTTGCGACCGGCTGATCGACGAAGCCGGCGTCGCCGCGATTCCGGTCTCGGCCTTTTACGAAGAGGATCCCGTCACCACTATCGTCCGCCTCTGCTTCGCCAAGCGAAACGCAACGCTGGACGATGCCGCGGATTGCCTCCGCATGGCGCGAAGCCTGTTCGCTTGAGCCTCGTCCTGCGCTAAACTCTGGACGAGTCGGGCACGCGAATAGTATGCCCTGCCGACAAATTTTACCCAGGAGAGATGCATGAAGACCCGCGCTGCCGTTGCGTTTGACGCGAAGAAGCCACTGGAGATCGTCGAGCTCGATCTCGAAGGGCCCAAGGAAGGCGAAGTGCTGGTCGAGATCATGGCGACCGGCATCTGTCATACCGACGCCTATACGCTCGACGGGCTGGACAGCGAGGGGCTATTTCCCTCGATCCTCGGCCATGAAGGCGCAGGCATCGTCCGCGAGATCGGCCCGGGCGTGACATCCGTGGCGCCCGACGATCACGTCATCCCGCTCTACACGCCCGAATGCCGCCAGTGTAAAAGCTGCCTTTCCGGCAAGACCAACCTGTGCACCGCGATCCGCGCCACCCAGGGCCAGGGGCTGATGCCCGACGGCACCAGCCGGTTCAGCTACAAGGGCGAGACGATCTTCCATTATATGGGCTGCTCGACCTTCTCGAATTTCACCGTGCTTCCCGAAATAGCGGTCGCGAAGATCCGCGAAGACGCGCCCTTCCAGTCGAGCTGCTATATCGGCTGCGGCGTGACGACCGGCGTCGGCGCCGTGACAAACACCGCCAAAGTGGAGCCCGGCGCCAATGTCATCGTCTTCGGCCTTGGCGGTATCGGCCTCAACGTGCTCCAGGGCGCGCGCATGGTCGGCGCGGACAAGATCATCGGCGTCGACATCAACGATGCGCGCGAAGAATGGGGCCGCAAGTTCGGCATGACCCATTTCGTCAATCCGACCAAGGTGGACGGCGATATCGTCCAGCATCTCGTCGAGCTGACCGATGGCGGCGCGGACTACACCTTCGATTGCACCGGCAATACCGATGTCATGCGCACTGCGCTCGAGGCCTGCCACCGGGGCTGGGGCGAGAGCATCATCATCGGCGTCGCCGAAGCCGGCAAGGAAATCGCCACGCGCCCCTTCCAGCTGGTCACCGGACGGGTGTGGAAAGGTACCGCGTTCGGCGGCGCGCGCGGCCGCACCGATGTGCCCAAGATTGTCGACTGGTATATGAACAACAAGATCCAGATCGACCCGATGATCACCCACACGCTCAGCCTCGAAGAGATCAACAAGGGCTTCGATCTCATGCATGCCGGGACAAGCATCCGCACCGTCGTCGTCTACTAAAAAAACACCCCTTTAGGAGAGAATCATATGTTCACGCACATCATGGTCGGCAGCAACGATGTCGATAAATCCAAGCAGTTTTACGATGCCGCGCTCGGCGCGCTCGGCGTTCCCGAAGGCCAGGCCTTCCGTCCCGGCGCAGCCTTTTATTCCCACAATGGCGGCGCTTTCGGCATCGGCACCCCGGCCAATGGCGAAGACGCCTGCCATGCCAATGGCGGGACGATCGGGTTCGCGGCTGAAACCAAGGAACAGGTCGATGCCTTCCATGCAGCCGGCCTTGCCAATGGCGGCAGCGACGAGGGCGCGCCTGGCAAACGCCAGCAGGCACCGGGCAATTCCTATGGCGCCTATCTGCGCGATCCGGATGGCAACAAGATCTGTTCCTTCTGCCAGCTTCCCGAAGGCGCATAACACTCCGCTAAAACTGGAAGGAAGAATGCCATGTACAGCCATATGATGGTCGGCAGTAACGACATCGAAAGATCCAGGGCCTTCTACGACGCGCTGTTCGGCGCGATCGGCGGCAAGCCCGGGATCACCGACGACAAAGGCCGACTGATCTACATGTACAATGACGGGATATTTCTCGTCACGCCGCCGATCGACGGCAACCCGGCGACCGTTTCAAACGGTGCGACGATCGGCTTCGCAATGGAAAAACCCGAACAGGCCGATGCCTGGCACACGGCCGGCGTCGAAGCCGGCGGTACCGCAATCGAAGACCCGCCGGGCATACGCGAAGGCAGCTTCGGCCAGCTCTATCTCGCCTATCTACGCGATCCGGATGGCAACAAGCTTTGCGCGTTGCACCGTTTGGGCTGACTCCCGGACGATATCGGCTCTGCAAAGAAAAAGGGCGGCGTCTCGCGACGCCGCCCTTCTTTTTTGTCGTCAGCGAAAAGGGTTCGCCTAGAACTCCTTGCGAACGGTAAGCGCCCATTCGCGCGGTTCGCCTACCTGGCTGTAGGCCGTACCGGCGAAGCCGTAGAGCGCGTCGAACCCGAAAGGAACGTAATATTCGTCGAACAGGTTGCTGACCTCGAGCGAGACGCTGAGATCGTCATCCGCATTGCGCCATGTGAGCCTCGCGTTGGCGATCGTGTAATCGTCGCGATACAGGAAGACGGCTGGGTCGATCCCGCGGCCGCGGCCTTGTTCGCCGCGATAGGCAAGGTCGAAGCGCGGCGTGAGCGTACCCCAGCTGCCATTGGCGGCGAGATCGATCACATATTGGATGCCGAAGCTCCACTGCCATTCGGGCGTCACGATCGGATCCTGCAACTGCAGGCCGTTACCGACAGCCGCATTGATCGACGTATACTCGCCGTCGAGCCAGCTCAGCGCAGCGTCGATCGTCAGGCCATCGATGGGCTCGGCGAAGAGCTCCATCTCGATACCGTAAATCTCGCCATCACCGGCATTGGCGACGACCGCGCAGGGGCCCCCGCCATAGGCCGTGCAATCCGACAACGGCGTCTGGATGTCCGTATAGTCGTTGTAGAAGCCCGCCACGTTGAACCGGACGCGGCGATCGAAGAGATCGGTTTTGAAGCCGAGTTCATAAGCGGTCACCGTTTCCGGGCCGAAAGTGCCCTGGATAGCGTGCTGCGGAATGAACGGCCGCGGCGTCACACCACCGCCCTTGAAGCCCGTGCCTACAGTGACATAGGCAAGCACTTCGGGCGAGAAGCGATAATCGGCGGAAATACGCCAATCGATCTCGTCACCCGAATATTCGGCCGTCAGGCCTTCGAGCGGGCCGAGGCCGAACGGATCGGGGCTCAGCGGTGTGCTGTAGTCGAGATTGTGGCGGTGGAAGGTGTAGTCCTTCGATTCCTCGGTATAGCGCAGACCGCCGGTGATCGTGAGATTCTCGACCGGATTCCAGATGACGGTGCCGAACAGCGCGAAGGAATCGGCGTTGACCGGATCGTCGCCCACGAACTGCAGCGGCAGGCCGGGCACGATGTAGCGAATGTCCTGCTGCGTGAAGTAGGTCGTGCGCTGGTCCGAATAGAAGGCGCCGAGCGTGAAATCGACATTGTCGCCGATCTGGCCGTTGAGGCGCAACTCCTGGCTGAAGAACCAGTAATCGAGATCGTTGATACCGTTGGCACCGACAATCGGGGTGTAATCGTCGTCGGTCACGAAGAACTGGGTGTATTCGCGATAGGCCGTGATCGACTGCAGCTGCAGCGAACTGCTGACATCGAAATCGGCGTGGAACGAAATGCCCCAGCTGTCGAGTTCCTTGCGCGGTGACAGCGTGTAAGCGCCGGTCTGCCCAGCCGCTGTCGCCGACCAGTTTGCATAGGTGCAGAAACGGCCGCAGAGGAAATAGCTACCCGGGAGCGGGTTGTTCGCCGCTCCTGACGTGACAGACAGGGCACCGAACGTCGCCTGGTTGAAATCGGTTACCGTTTCGGCCGCCTGATTGGTGTCCGACGTAACGTAATAGCCGGAGAGCATGAGCTCAATATCCGGCGACGGTTCCCACAACAACGCGCTGCGAAGGCCCGAATAGTTGGTATCGCCGAGTTCCGCGACAACGCACGAATCCGAATCGTTGTTAGCCGGAATCATGCGCTCGATATTGTCGGCGCGGTTCGGATAGCGGCAGCCATAGTCGACTTGGTCGACATAGCCGTCCTGTTCCTTGTGAACGCCCGCGACGCGCACGAAGAGCGTATCGGTCAGCGGGAAGTTCGCACCCGCCCGCACACTGATATAGTCGCGCGCTCCATAGGCGACTTCGGCATAGCCCGACGTTTCGGCATTCGGCCGCTGCGAAATGACGCGAATCGCACCGCCGATCGAGTTACGGCCGGTCAGCGTACCCTGCGGACCACGCAGCACTTCGACGCGCTCGATATCGAGCAGGTCGAAATTCGCGCCGGTCAGCGAAGAATAATAGACATCGTCGATATAGATGCCGACGCCGGGCTCGAAGGCCGGGTTGAAGTCGAACTGGCCGATGCCGCGGATCGATGCGCCGAGCGAGTCGCCAAAGGCGCCGCCCATGTCGTTGAGGAATACGCTCGGCGCCTGGGCGGCGATTGCTTCGATGTCGGTCTGGTTGCGCGAGCGCAGAAGCTCGGCATCGATGGCCGTGATCGAAAGCGGCGTATCTTGCAGATTCTGCTCACGGAACTGCGCCGTAACGACGATCGGCGCATTGCCGGTCTGAACGGTTTCCGCCTCGGCTTGCGCCAGAGCGGGCGAAGCGGCGAGCGCGGCCGCGATCATGCTGCCTCCAGCCAATAGCGACCGAGAAATATTCCTCTTCATAGCATCCTCCCTCATATATTTGTCGTCCCGATTTTACGGGATCGTGTCTTTAACAATTGTTATGAGAGATAATCGTTTTGGAATCGCAGCACAAGGCTGCTGAAGACAAAACCACCACAGTGTTGCCAATCTGAGACATTCCCAAAAATATGATGAATTACAATATCTTAAGCGGCGTCCAAAAGGGCCAGCTGGCCGCTATCAGCCCAGTTACCGTGCAAGCCGAAGCGCAGCCGTACCGGAATCTTGGCCCGCGCGATTGGCCCTTTTTCGATATCGGTCGCGTCGAACAGCAACAAGTCTGAGCGCTGCTCGTCGTGCCGGTTGGCGACCATGACGATCCAGCCATCGCCTTCGGGCGCATCGGACGAGCGCGGAATGAAGCATGGCTCCTGCAAGGTCGTCACCGGCCCCGCCCACCATTTCTGCTCCGTGCCGGTCTCGTGATCGACCAGGCCAAGCGTGTTCATGATGAGGCCGCCGGCGCTGCCGCCCAGCGTCTCGACCGGCTTCTCCATGTCGACGACCAGCATCCAGCCATAGCGGTATTTCTGGCCCATGAAGCGCTCGTCGATACGCGGGAATTCACCGAACATGTCGGTGAGCTTTTCGATCGATTCGAACTCCTCGGAATTCGAATTCATGTCGACCGTCCAGCGCGTCAGATGGCTCGCCGCCTCCATCGGATTGAACGGCGCGCCGTGCACGTCGGGGAAGAAGGGGAACATATTGTTCTTGGCTTCGGGCGTGTCGAAATGGATCTTCGATCCTTCCTGATAGGCGTTCATCACATGGCTGGCGAAACAGTTGTCGCGTTTGAACCAGCGAATGTCGTCCTGAGTCGCATCGGCGCGGCGCGGGATGATGCCGAGATAGACGGGCATCGTCGTGTCGAAACCGAAATGGGGGAGCCCCTTTTCGAGCCGTTCCCAGCTGCCGATCGAGGGCACGATATGGAGCACGAGATAGTCGGGCGTGATCCCGAAATCGTGCATCATGCAATAATAGGGAACCTTTAACCAAACCTCGTGGAGCAGATTGCCCTCCGCATCGATCTCGTAATAGGTGACGTCGTCGGTACACAGGCCGCTCGCCGCATAGCCGATTGCCACCATGTTGCCGGTTTCCGGATCGACCTTGGGATGGGCGGTGAAAGTCTGCCCCGTCATCTTTCCCTCGAAGGTCGTATAACCCTCGGTCTCCAGTGTGTTGAGGTCCATCAGCACGGCCGGCGAATCTTCCTTCAGCGCCCAAAGCTTGCCGCCATGCACATAGGCGTTGGTGTTCGCCGTGCCGCGATACATGCCCTCCACCGAAGGGTCGTCGCCGATCGGGTTACGATAGGCGCCGAACAGCGCCTCCCCCGCCTCGCGCTCGGCAACGAACTTGTCGGTGCGGGCCCAGCGTTGCCGATAGTCGATCCGGCCGTCCCGGAAACGAAACATACTGATCGATCCATCGCCGTTGAACGCGATGTCGTCGCCGAGCCGGGGCGGGAATTGGGGGTCGGGCTGCACCCGGTAGAATGCGCCATCGACCTCTGCCGGAACCTCGCCTTCGATATCGAGATTGAGCACTTCCCCCTCGAACCGCGAAGGCGTGTTGAAGCCGGTGAAGGAGGGGGTGTCGGGAAAATTCGCCATGGGTGACAATCCTCAATCCAGTTAGTATGTTGTGCGTACCATAATAGACGATTTGATCGGAAAAGCCATGCCATCCGGCTTGACTTGGCCCGATTAGATCTCATCAGAACCGTGAACGCACGGCAACAGAGAGGCCTAGGGCAACAAAATGGGCGACACCGCCGGAATCAAAACAGAACCCGAGGAAGGCCTTGGGGCCCTCGATCAGATCCTCGGTTTTCACATCCGCCTCGCGCATAATGCCGTCTACCGGCATTTTACCGAGACGTTTTCCGATCTGGGCCTGACGCAAAAGCAGGTTTCGGTATTGTGGCTGATCGAGGACAGCGACGATATCGCACAGACCGATCTTGGCCGCAGGCTGCAAATCGACCGGGCAACAATCATGGCGATCGTCAACCGGCTGCAATCGCGTGGTTATGTCGAGCGTTCGCAGTCAAAGACCGACGGACGGCGCCAGACTCTGCACATTACCGCTGCGGGGCACGAGGCGCTGCACAAGGCATGGGACGCGAATCGCGTTCACGAGGAATGGCTCAAGAGCAAATTCACGTCGGAGGAAGTCGCCGTCTTGATCGACTTCCTCCGCCGCATCCACGACTGAGGATGCGGGTGGGCAGGTTGGGAGCGCCGCGTCCCGGCTAGCCGACGGGTTTGCTGGCCGCCGGCTCCGCCATGTCGGCGTCCGCGTCGCGGATCGGCAGCCGCCACAGAAGGAATGCCGAGATGATCGACCCGAGCGCCATGATCGTCGACACGGCAAGCAGCTCGTCATTGCCGAGCAGCGTGAACAGATAGCCCGCTATGATCGGCGAACCGGCCGCGCCGAGGCGGCCGACCCCCAACACGAAGCCGGTGCCGGTCGCCCGGGCATAGGCCGGGAAGCCGCGCGCGAAGGCGGCATAGTAACCGACGATCGCGGCGTTGGTGAAGAAGCCGGTCGCCACCGTTGCCCAGCGCCAGCCTTCGAGCGAATCCCGCCCGAAGCCAAAGGCCATGACGGCGGCGCTACCGAGCAGGAGCATGGCGATGGTCGGCCATTTGATGTCCCACTTGCTGAGCAGGAAGCCGAACAGGAAACCGCCCGCCGCGCCGCCGATATTGGCGTAGGTCAGCACGCTCGCGGCCGTGGCCGGCGCATAGCCCGGCGGGTAATCGGCGACGATCTGCACCGCCCATTTGAGGATATAGTAGAAGGTGATGGTGTGGAACATGTAGCCGAATGCCAGCAGCAACGTGACCGGGCGTAGCCGCGGGTTCGAGAGGATCGCGGTAACCTTTGGCTTGACCGCGTTTTCCGCCAAGGTCGGCAGCGCGGCGATCTCGGTCTTGGCGTACGCCCTGAGCGAGCGGTTGATCTTCGCGACCGCGCCCTTCGGGCGCAGCGCCGCGTAATAGGCCGGGGTTTCGGGAATCAGCAGCCACACGATGGGGATCAACGCCGCGGTAACGACCGCGCCGAACAGGAAAATAGCGCGCCAGTCATACTCCACCAGCAGCCAGCCCTGCGCCACGAAGCCACCGATGACCGCGCCGAGCGGATAGCCGATCACGTAAAGCGCCATCGAGATGCTGCGGCCCGCCTTGCTCGAGGATTCGGCAGTGACCGCATTGGTCGCCGCCAGCATTCCGCCGATGCCGATGCCCGTCAGGAAGCGCCAGATCGTCAACATGCTCACCCCGCCCGCAGCGTGCGCCATGTACATGCCGATGGCCATCACGGAGAGGCAGAGGAGAATGGTCGGCTTGCGCCCCATTTTGTCGGCGACGCCGCCCAGAAAAATCGATCCGAAGCCCATGCCGACCAGCTCGGCGGAAAGGACGATGCCCAGGGCATCGCGCGACACGCCCCATTCCTGGGTAATACCGGGCGCTGCAAAGGCGCTTGAGAGCACGTCGAACCCGTCGAGCGCATTGAGCGCGATCATCAGGAACACGACAAGATATTGCCGCCAGTTCATCGGGTTGTCGTCGATAATGACGCGCGGATCGTTACCCATGATACATTCCCCTCGTCCGCACCGCTAACCCTCGGCGCAAATCCTTTGCAGCTTTTCGATCAACCAGGCTTTTTCACTGGAACTGATCTCGTCCAGCATTTTTTCCTCGTGAGCCTCGACACGCCGAAGACACTCGGCGAGCATCGTCTCCCCGTCCGGCGTCAGGTGCAGCGCGAAAGCGCGCTTGTCACCCGGAACATCGCGGCGTTCGACGAAACCGCGGTCCATCAGGCCGCCAACGAGCGAAACCATATTCGCGCGCTGGATCAATAAAGCACGGCCCAACTGGCCCTGATTGAGACCGGGATTGGCATCGATAACCGCCAGAATCGAAACCAGGGTCGGACGCATGCCGGTGCCCTGCATTGCCTCGCCGAAATCGGTCGCCATGATGTTGAACGATCGCCGCAGCCAAAAGCCGGTGAAGTCGTTCAGCCTCCCCAGGCTGATCTCATCGTCATTGGCGGGCGCAACCGCTTGATTTTCGGTTTGAGCCACATCCCCTCCTTGAATGTTATCAGTCAGAACAATATTGCACAGACGTCAAGAGGCCTGCCTGTGCCGAGCAGCGGGATGATGTCAAGAAACGTCTTGGATGATACCGGGCGAGGGAGAGGATGCATGAGCGAGATCGACGAATTGAAGGAAACCGTCGCGGCGCTAAGCCACCGCGTGACGCTGATCGAAGACCAGCAGGCAATCCGCAAGCTGCACTACGCCTATGGCTATTATATCGATTATAACTGGCCGCATGCCGTCGCCGACCTGTTCGCCGAGAATGGCGAGGTCGTTTTCCTCTCCGGTATCTATCGCGGGCGCGACAGCATTTACCGGCTCTACGGCACCTGGTTCCAGGAATTTTTCACCCATGGCGAGCCGGGTCCGGTCGAAGGTTTCCTGCTCGACCATTTCCAGATGCAGGACATCATCACGGTCGCCGAAGATGGGCAGACCGCCAAGGGCCGGTTCCGCGCTCTGCTCGCGGGCGGCAATCACGAAAGCCGCGATTATCATCCCGAAGGCCTGCCCGAGCAATTTTACGAGGCCGGCATCTACGAGAATGATTACGTCAAGGAAGACAGCGTCTGGAAGATCAAGCGGCTCGACTATGTCGTTCAGTGGCAGGCGGAATATGAGGACGGCTGGGCGAAAACCGAAAGCCATCTCCAGCCCGCGGTCCAGACATATCCCGAAAATCCGCTGGGCCCGGACGAACTGCTACCCGAACAGCGCCTGACATGGCCGCACCGCTCGGCGCTGCCCATGCACTATGCGCATCCGGTGCTCGGAAAAGCGGTAGGCGGATAAACCTCCGCCCGCCCCGGCGGGACGCGTGGATAGTCAATGAGAGGAATGGCATGACCGACGAATTGAAATCCGACGGCAGCGTATTGGGCCTGAGCGGCCTTCTGCCCGAACGCACGCCGCGCAAGCGTGTCGGTATGGCGCCGCCGCCCGGAGAGGTTGATCGCAACCCGCCCTATAAGCGCATCGCCACCGAAGAAGCCTGGACCTTTCCCGCGCTGGTGAAGGCACAGGTCGCCTATGCCGAGGCCAGCGACGCCCCCGATGATCCGTCACTGCGCATGGGTACGATGTTCGCGGCCAACGCGCCGCTGCAGGAAATGCTGCAGGATCTCGGCGATCTGCGCCTTTCGCATATGGACGACTATGGCATCGACCGGCAGTTGCTGCTGCTGACTTCGCCCGGCGTCCAGGTCGTCCGTCCCGGCGAGGGCACCCCGCTTGCCCGCGAAGCCAATGACATAGCCGCCGAAGCCTGCCGCAACAATCCCGACCGCTTTTCCGCCTGCCTCGCCTTCGATCCGCGCGACGTGCCCGGATCGGTCAAGGAAATCGAGCGCGGCATGACCGAGCTGAGCCTGGCCGGCGCCGTGCTCAATTCGCATTTCCAGGGGCGGTATCTCGACGAGCCCGATTACGAACCGATCATCGAGGCGCTCGCCGCCAACGACGCCGCGCTCTATATCCATCCGACCGCGCCCTGGTTTTCCAAACCCTATGGGGATCGCGGCTTTTTCGGCGCGCTCGGCGGTTTCCCGCACGATGTGTGGATCCACACCATGGGGCTCATATTTTCAGGCGCGTTCGACAAATATCCCGACTTCCGGCTCGTCATCGGCCATCTCGGCGAATGCCTGCCGCTGCACCTCTATCGCTTCGACTGGATGCAGAACAATGCCGACGGCATTCCCGGCATGCGTGGCGGTCAGCCGGCGGTGACCTTGAAGCACCCGGTAAGCCACTATTTCCGGAACAATATCTGGGTCACGACCAGCGGCGTCGGATATGAACCCGCGATCAAATTCTGCATGCAGGAAATGGGCGCGGATCGCGTGCTCTACGCGATGGACTATCCGTATCAGCAGAGTTCGGACGAGGTTGCAGCGTACGACCGGATGGACATCAGCGACGAGGACAAGCTCAAGCTGATGCAGACCAACGCCGAGGCGGTGTTCCGGCTTTAGGCGAAAAGGCGGCCGGGCTCTGGGGAGCGCCCGGCCGCAGATCGGGGCGAGACGGTGAACCGATCCGCCTCGCGCGCCGCGAAGAACATCAGCGCAGGGCGAAGCGATACGGCTTCGCGGCCGCATCGAACCGGGCGTGATAGTCGGGATGCTCGGTTCCCATCAGCCGGTCCCACCATGTGAAGTACAGGCCGAAATTGTGCCGCCCTTCCGAATGGTGGAGGTCGTGATGGGTGGTCGTCGTCAGCCAGCCGGTCCATCTGCTACGCGTGAAGCCCGGCGGCATCAGCTCGTGACCCGAATGGCCGATCGCGTTGCGGGCGATCTGATGGGCGAGGAAGAAGAATATCGGGAACAGGTGCAACGGCGCGACGAGGAGGACGAGCGGGAGATAGGCCGCCTCGAACGCCGCCTCGATCGGTGCGAAGCTGTAGGCCGCCCATGGCGTCGGCGTGCGCGAACGATGGTGCGTCGCATGGGCGCGGCGGAACAGCATCTTCGAATGAAGCGCGCGGCGCATCCAATAGAAATAGGCGACGACGCTGATCAACAGCAGGACCGTCGATGCTCTGACGGCGAACGGGGCGTTGCCTCGCCAGATCACCAGAGCGATCAACAAGAGCTGGCCGGCGGCGAGAAGGCGCACGGCAGTGTCGATGGCCAGTAGCCCGTCCATAGGCGTCCTATAACGTGCCGATAGGCGAAGAGAGAAGCGACCGCTCGCGATCGCCGTCTTCCGGCGTTGCGCGTCGCGCGATATTCCGGGCTTTCATTGGGGAAAGCCGTCCGGGGGAAGTCGCCGGTCGCCTGGTCAGGCCCCCGCCTTCGCTTCCTCCTCGCACAGCGCGACGAGCTGGTCGGCGCAGGCGCCCCAGCCCTGCTCGAAACCCATCTCCTCGTGCCGCTTGCGCGCCTCGTCGGTCCAGTGGCGGGCGGTCGCGGTGTAGCGGGTGCCGCCGTTCTCGGGTTCGATCTCCCAGACGCCGATCATGAACGGGCCGGCGGGCTCGAGGTCGCCCACAATCGCGTCGGTGAAGGCGAAGCGGCGCCCCGCGTCCCAGGCGAGCACCATGCCGGGGGTGCGGATGGACCTCGCCCTCGGGACCGTACATCGTGCAATTCGACACCCCGCCGGCGCGGCGTTCGAGCTTGTCGAACTCGGCGCGCCAGGGCTTCGGGCATCACCATTCTTCGATGCGATTGGCCATGACATCCCAGACCTTGTCGGGCGGGGCATCGATGTGGCGGGTGATGCTGAGCTCCTTGGTGTCGCTCATAACTCGTCCTCCGAACCATAGGGTTTGGTGATGATCTCCATGAGATGGCCGTCGGGATCCTCGAAATAGACGCCGCGACCGCCGAAATGACGGTTGATCTCGCCGGGCTTCGAGCGCGCGGGATCGGCCCAATAGTCGATTCCGGCATCCTCGATCCGCGCGAAGGCCGCGTCGAACTCCTCCTCGCTGGTAAGGAAGGCATAATGCTGCGGCGCGACCTTGCCCTCCTTCTCCATGAAATCGACCGAGACGTCGTTGGCGAGATCGACGACCATGAAATGGAGGAAGGGCTCGGGATCGGGCAGACCGAGGATGCCGGCGAGGAAACGCGACGAGGCCTGATTGTCGCTGCACCAGATAATCGTGTGGTTGAGTTCGACGGCCATCGTTCAATCCCGGTCCGGCGCGCCCAGCGGGAAGAGTTCACGATAGGGCCGGGCATCCTCGACGCAGCGGCTGACCGAAGGCAAGGCCAGCAGCTCGGCGCGTAGCGCAGCGAGGCGCGGGCAATCTTCGGGGATGCGCTCGACCCAATCGGCATAGAAAAGCGACGGCGCCGCCGCGCATGTCGCAAGCGAAACATGAGACGGAAATTCGTTCTCGCCGAGCCATTGTTCGAGCCAGGCATAGGAGCGCTTGAGGCCCGTGCTCGCCGCTTCGAGCAATTGCGGATCGGGGTTTTCGGGATCGGCGATATAGGCGCCCACAGTCTGCTGCGCCGTTCCCATCACATAATTGTCGAAGACGCGGTCGAGCATCCGGACGGTAACGGCGTCGCGGGGATCGGCCGGGATCAACCCCGCCGCCTTTTCCTGCGTCGCGGCGAGATATTCGATGATCGCGGAAGCCTCGACAATCACCGTATCGCCGTCGCGCAGCACCGGAAACTTGCCCGCTGGATGCGCCTACTGGACGAAAGCGTAATTGTCCGGATCGTCTGCATCGATCGCCCGGAACTCGACCGGGATATCGCACGCGTAGAAAGGGATCAGGCCCTTCCAAGTGTAGGACGAAAAAAGATGGCCGTAGAGTTCCATTACCATCTTCCCGCCTCCATCTTTCCGCGCCGTTCGCGTTCGCGCTCGCTCGGCTCGGGCAATTCGAAATCCGCGATTTTTACCTGGCCGCCCGGCTCGTAGGTCGACATCAGCGTGCCGCCCGGCGTCTGTCGCTGCTCGACCAGCTTCCATGTCCCCGCCGCCGTACCGTCGCCGAACAGCCGCTTGCCCTCGCCGAGCACCACCGGCGCGACCATCAGGATCAGCCGGTCCAGCAACCCGCGCTGAAGCAACTGCGGATAAAGCGTCGAACTGCCCTGGATCACGAGGTCCGGGCCGTCCTCGTCCTTGAGCGCGGCGAGCGCATCGATGTCCGCCAGCCGGTGGCTACCTTGCCAATCGAGCGGCTCGTCCGACGACGTCAGCACATATTTCGCGAGGCCAGAAAAAAGCTGCCCGATCTCGTCGTCCTCGGGGACATAGGGCCAATGGCTCGCGAAGATGTCATAGGTCCGCCGTCCCAGGAGCAGGTCGAAGGGTGGTTTGAACAAGGTGTCGATCTGCGCGCCAATTGCCTCCTCGAACAGCGCGGCGAACCAGCCGCCATGTTCGAACCCGCCCTGCTTGTCCTCTTCGGGCCCGCCGGGTGCTTGCATGACCCCGTCGAGCGAGACGAAGGCACCGCCGATGATGTTACGCGGCATCGGCGCGCTCCTCCTTGGCGGCCGCCTCGATCGCGGCGATGTCGATCTTTTTCATCGTCAGCATCGCCTCCATCGCGCGCTGCGCGGCGGCGGGATCGTCGTTGTTCCAGATCAGCTCCATCATCGGGTCGGGGGTGATCTGCCAGCTGATCCCCCATTTGTCCTTGCACCAGCCGCAATTGCTCTCCTCGCCGCCATTGTGGACGATGGCGTTCCACAGCCGGTCGGTCTCCTCCTGGTCCTTGGTCCGGATCATGAAGCTCACCGCCTCGCTGTGGGTGAACAGCGGTCCGCCGTTCAGCAGGACGAAGTTCTCGCCGGCGAGTTCGAATTCGACGACGATGACGTCGCCCTTCTTCTGCGAGGGCGTGTCGGCGGGCGTCCGCTGGACGTTGACGATGCGGCTGCCGGGAACCAGCGATATATAGAAATCGGCCTGTTCCTCGGCGGTGTAGTTGCTCCACAGGCATGTGGTGAGTTGGGTCATGATGCTTGCTCCTTCGCGCCGACGAGCCCGAAGGCCGCGCCCTGTGGGTCGATGGCGTTGAGCGCGAACTCGCCGCCGGGGATTTCTTCCGGGCCGTAGGTAACCGTGCCGCCGCCGGCCTCGATCGCCTCGGCCGCCGCGTCGATGTCCTCGACGCCGAAATAATAGGTCCAGGTGCCGGGCTCGCCGGGCCGCTGCTGCATCATCGCGCCGATCATCGTGCCGCCATGATCGATGAACTGGTAGGGACCCATTTCGCCCATATCCATCGCGTCGCCCTTGTCCCAGCCGAAGCGGCCGCAATAGAAATCGAGCGCGCCGTCGAGATCCGGCGTGATCAGCTCGTTCCAGCGGCAATGGCCGGCATCGGTGACGCTAAACGCGGTGCTCTGCGAATCGGGCGCGTCCTCGGGCGGCGTCGGGCGCATGATGTAGAAGGGGATGCCCTGCGGATCGGCGACCATCACGATACGCCCGGCCGGCGGCACGTCGCGCGCGGGCATCAGCTCGCTGCCGCCCGCTCCCTCGATATCCGCGACCATCGCATCGACATCGTCGACCGCGATATAGCCGAGCCAGGCCGGGCGCGCGCCGCCGGCGATCATCTCGCCGGACAGACCGAAGACGCCGCCGACATGACCGCCCGGCGCGGCGATCATGCGATAGTCCATGTCGCCGCCCGGCGCCCCGCCGCCGATCTCCCAGCCGACAAGGTCGCCATAGAAGCGCGCCGCCGCGTCGGGATCGGGCGTCATCAGTTCGTACCAGATGGTGTTGACGGGCTCGCCGGCCATCATCCTTGCGCCCGCGGTATCGAGCAGCACTTCGAAGCCCCCGAAGATCAGCCGTTTGCCGTCGACCGGCATGTCGGAGCCCGGCGGCGGCATGCGGCTGTCCTCGCGCATCTTCGCCATGCCTTGCTCGCAGGCTTCTTTCGAAGCCCATTCGGTAAAGCCGAAGGCGACGCCCTCGCCATTTTCGGCCTTCACCGCGCGCTTGAAGTCGGTGACCTTGCCGTCGGCGAGCGAGGCGGCGTAGCTGTCGACCGCGCGCAGCGCCCCGACCTCGATCGCCATCTCGCGCATCGCCGCGCACATCTCCGCAAAGGCTTCCTTATTCGTGCGGGGCACGGGCGCAACGTAGCCGTTGACGTAGCGGGTATCGCCGCCCTCGCCTGCCTCGCCGAGCATGTCGAACTCGGCATAAACCATGCGCTTTCCATCGAACGGCATTTCAGCGGGCGCCTCCATCTCCTCGTCTTCGGCGAAAGCCTTGTGCGCCTTCTGCCAGGTCTCCTTCGAACCCCAATCGACCCAGGAAAAGACGACGATCTCGCCCTTTTCGGCGTTGACGCCGCGATACATGTCGGTGGTCTCGCCGTGCGGCACGTCGTCGCTCCAGCATTCGACCATCCGCACCATGCCGTGCTTTTCGAAGACCGGCACCGCGCTTGCGGCCATCTCGCGATAGACCTGTTTGTTTCCTTCGGGAACCGGAACCAGAAAGCCCTGAATGTACGTCATCATCTTTCTCCTTTTTCTTGCACCGCCTGTTCTTCGGCGGACTCTCCCTCATCCCAGCCCATGTCCTTTGGGCCGAAGTTCTCGAAATCGGCGCACTGTTCGGCAATGGCCTCCCGATAGGCAGGCCGGGCGAAGCAGCGGTCGCGCCACGCGGTGAGATTGTCGTGCGCTTCGACGAGTTTGGCCTGTTCGGCCACTTTCACCACCGAAGACATCATCAGGTCAGCGATGGTAAAGTCGGCGCCAACCAGCCAGTCTTTATCGCTGATCGCATTGGCCAGTTTCTCCAGCCTGTCCTTCGCCATCTTCTCGGCAAAGGGGCGATATCCCTTGGCGATCGCCTTATCCTCGAGGAACATGTCGGCCACGAAGACCTCGAAGAGGAACGGCTCCACGGAATTGAGCGCGGCGTAGGTCCAGCATTTGGCAAGCGCACGCTGGCCTTCGTCGGTCGGCAGCAGCTTGCCCGACCGCTCGGCGATGTCGAGCACGATCCCGCCGGTCTCGAACAGCGTCGGCCGGCCTTCCTCGCGGAGCAGCGGCACCTGGCCAAAGGGGTGTTCAGCGCGGTAGGTTTCATCCGCCAGCATGTCGCCGTCGATCTGCTCGACGGCATAGGTCCATCCGACCTCCTTCATCATCCAGCGCAACCGGAAATCGCGGACCTGGCCCTTCGCGAAGGGCGGCACCCATTTGAAAGCGGTGATGGTGATAGGGGCGTGTTCGGCAGCCATGGCGGGCCCTTCCTTAGCGCAAAATGTTTCAGGCAGCCGCTTCGGCCATGTCGGGCGACCCGCTCTCGGCAACCGCCGGGTCCATCCACATCGGCTCCCAGACATGGCCGTCGGGATCCTCGAAACTGCGGCCGTACATGAAGCCGTAATCCTGCTGCGGGTTCGGATCGCCCATGCCGCCGGCGCCAGCCGCCGTCTCGGTGATCGAATCCACGTCCTCACGGCTGTCCATGCTGACGCACAGCGCGACCTGCGCGCTTTTCTTCGCATCGGGAATCGCCTTGCTGGTGAAGCCTTTCCACTTCTCGTGCGTCAGCAGCATGACGATGATCGTGTCGGACCATTGCATCGCGGCGGCGGTCTCGTCGGTGAAGCGCGGTTCGTTCACGAAGCCGACCGCTTCGTAAAAGGCCTTCGACTTCGGCAGGTTCTTCACGGGCAGGTTCACGAAAATCATCTTGGCCATCGGGCTTCTCCTCGGGAAAAACGGTTTTCGATCAACCGGTCACGACCGGCCGACGGGCAGCAGCGCGCGAAGCGCGGGCATGCGCAGCCAGAGCGCGGCCCACAGGATCACGCCCAGATAGACGCCGAACAATGTGTGGCTAAAAAGCGGGTTGGCGATGCGGACATGCGTCGCGATCGCGCCGCCCAGATAGCCCGTCAGCACGATCGCGCCGAGGATTGCCGTGCGCGGCCATGCATAGAGCGCCGCGCAGGCGAGCAGCATCAGGCCGATAGCGCGCCAGAAGCCGACGTCGATGGGCCAGCCGAGCGTCGCGGCGGTCTCGCCCACCGCCGGATGGCCGACGATCTTTATCGCGGCGTCGAACAGCAGGAACGCGAGGACCAGTCCGGTCAGGGCCCATCCGGCGAGGATGGCGCCCCTTCCGGGCGGCGCGGCAATGGTCTCGGTCATGCTTGTCATCGCGCCTCTCCTTGCGACTCGGCGAATCACTGTTTGACGGTGATGCGTCTATGAGTTATAAAAAGCAACTGTGAAGTTACAAAAAGAAACCAAAATGGGTCAAACCGAGCGAAAGCGCTGGTATGTCGATGCGTGCGGCACCGCCTTCGCCCTCGACATGATCGGCGAACGCTGGTCGATCCTGATCATGCGCGAGTTGATGTTCGGCCCGCGCCGCTTCAACGAATTGCGCGCCGACCTGCCCGGAATCAGCGCCAACATCCTCATCCAGCGGCTGGAACGGCTCGAGGAATTGCGCATCTTGAGGAAACGCAAACTCCCTCCCCCGGCTTCCGTCCAGGCCTATGAGCTTACCCAATGGGGCTATGAGGCCGAGCCGGTCGTCCAGATGCTCGGGAAATGGGCGACGCGGCACCCCGATCACGATCCGACACTGCCGCTCAGCGCGGCCTCGATCATGATGTCGTTCCGCACGATGATCGACGCCGAGCGCGCCAGGGGCTTCAAGGCGAAGATCGGTTTCCGGCTCGGCGAGGACGGGTTCGTCGTCACGTTAGATGGCGGCGAAGTAACAACCGAGCGGCGCGAGCCCGAGGACGTCGATTTGCTGCTCACCTGCCAACCGACCATCCTTGCCGCCGTGGTTTATGGCGGCGGACCGGCGGCAGAACTGGAGGAAGCAGGCGCACTCACGATCGAAGGCAACCGCACCATTTTCGATCGCTTCGTGACGCTATTTCCGCTGCCGGAAAAACTGTCCGACAGCGAAAATTAGCTATTAGTCAAGATTTTGTCCGGGCCAGTCGGACGCTTGCCATCGCACTGCCTCAGGGCCAAGATGACACCAACGGGTGCGACTCCCCTCTCTGCTGATCGAGGAAGTCCATATGCCGCTGATCGCCATTTCCGATGCGGACGCCATCGCCAACCGCAAGACCAATGCAAACGGTAGCTGGGGTTCGCGCGCAACCGAGAATCGGGTCGAGCCGATTGCGAAGCCTGTATTTTCGGTTCCCTTCACGCTCGAAAAAGGGATCCGGATCTTCACTGTCGGTTCCTGTTTCGCCCGGAACGTTGAGGAGGAACTGATGCGCAAGGGCTTCGACCTGCCGATGCGTCGGGCGCTCGCTGACGACGAACCCAGCGCGATCCTCAACAACTACGGCACTCCGTCGATCTACAACGAATTCGCCTGGGCGTTCGGCGAAGACGAATATGATCCCGAAAAGCACATCCTCGAGCTGCGGCCAGGGAAATTCGCCGACCTCCACTTGCCGCCGTCACTGTCGGCGAAGCCTTTCGAAGAGGTCCTCGCAAGGCGGCGGGCCATTATCAGGGCCTACCGGGAATCGGCCGATTGCTCTGTCATCGTCATGACGCTCGGCCTCGTGGAGATCTGGTATGACAGCGCCACCGGTTATTATTTGAACGTCTCTCCCCGCCCCTCCCATATCCGGGAATTTCCGGGCCGGTTCACGCTCCACGTGCTGTCGTTCGAAGAGACCTACGACTATCTCGAACGCACAGCGTTGCTGATCCGGAAGTACAATAACCGGGACGCGCATATCATCCTCACCGTGTCCCCGGTCCCGCTGATCGCGACCCACCGCGCCGAAGACGTGATGGTCGCCAACTGCTATTCCAAGTCGGTCCTGCGCGCCGCTGCAGAAACGCTGATCGCGCGGTACGATTTCGTCACCTATTTCCCGAGCTATGAATCGGTCACCATAAGCGACCGCGAACGGGCGTGGCTCGACGATCTCGTACATGTCACGCCCGAGATCGTCGCCTTCAACGTCTCACGGATGGTGAGCGCCTATACCGGCGAGGATGCCGATCTCGACAGCATCGCCAAACAGATCGAGCAGGGAAATATCGAGGGAGCCACGGAAACGGCACGCGAACTGCGGACCGGTGGTGCGGAAGCGGCTCCTGAATTCTTCGAACGGTTCGGCGGCCTGTCCGCACGCTCGGCGGAATTCGCCCTCGAGCATGCGCGCTACGAATTCGGTGCCGGAAACCACGAGCGAGCGCAGGCGATTCTCGATCGGATGCCGGCGGGCCAGGAACTGCAGGCCGACGTGCTACGATCGAAAATCCTCGTCGAGCAAGGCAAGGGGCACGAGGCGGTGGCGGTGCTCGACCCGTATGCCACGCCCAAAAGGAAGACCAAGGACCTGTGGTATACGCTTCTCAGGGCGGCAATCTCGACCAACGACATCGGCATAATAAACGGCGCGCTGGCCCGCCTCAAGATCGCGACGCCCGCCCACGGCCCGAGGACCCACATCATGGTGGCCGAATGGCACCGCAACGGCAGCCGCCTCGAGGACGCGATCTCCCACTACCAGACGGCGGCCTCGCTCGACGACAATCCGGAAAGCGAAGCGCGGCTGTTCCTGTCGGAATGTCTCATCGCTGCCGGACGGAGGGACGAGGCCAGAACGGAACTCGAACTGTATACGCCGAGGAACGCCGCCTTGAAGGTACGCCGCGACCGTCTCGTGGCGAGCCTCGACTAGCCAGGCCCACCCGCAGCCTCATCGACAAAGCAAGACAATACCTGCTTCTCAGGCCCCGACCGGCCCGTCGATATGGAACAGCCCGCGGGCGTTATCTTCCCAAAATTTCTTCTTCTGGGTATCGGCCACGCCCTCTTCGGTCATCGGCACTTCCTCGCGGTCCATCTCATAGGGATAGTCCATCGCGTAAAGGATATGGTCCTCGCCCATCTGCTTGGTCGCGAACTTGATCGGTTCCGGCGCGGGCATGCCGCTGGTCGTGATCCATATGTTGCGGCGGATATAATCCGAGATGTTCTCAAGCTCTCGCTTGTGCACGATCGGCCGCATTTTCAGCCCCGGGCGGTCGGTCGAATATTGCATATAATCGAAGCGGTAGAGCCAATAGGGCAGCCCCTCGCCAAGATGGCCGAGCACGAATTTCAGTTTCGGAAAGCGGTCCAGCGCTCCCGACAGGATGATCGTCAGCATGTGCGTCGAGACTTCGACCGCAAAGCCGTGGAACGCCATGTCCATGCCGTAATCGGTAAACGCCCTGAGACCCGGCATCGGCGTTTGCGGATGGATATAGATCGGCATGTCGTTCGCTTCGGCGGCTTCGAGGATCGGCCAGAATTTCTCGTCCGAGAGCCATTCGCCATGGGTGTGGCTGTTGACCATGATACCGCCGAGATTGAGGGCATTGCGAGCCCGCTCAATCTCCTTCGCGCTCGCCTCGGGATCCTGCGGGGCGATGCTGGCAAGACCGGCGAAGCGGGTCGGGTGACGGCCGATAACGTCGGCCAGATAGTCGTTGACCTCGGGCATCGCGCCAACCGCACTGTCCCTGTCGAAAATCTGCAGGCCAGGCGCGGTCTGCGCGAGGACGTGCATGTCGACCCCGGCCGCGTCCATTTCCGGGATGCGGCCTTCCTCAAGATCCAGCAGCAGCGGCAGCTTCACCGAATTTTCGGCGAAGAGAAGATTGTACATGCCAACAAAGCCGGGATCGTCGATCGACCCGTCCTCGACGCCCTTCTTCAACATCCGGCTGACGAGCGGCGTCATGAACGCCTCTTCGGTGCCGATACGCTTATAGTCCTGGGTCATTGCTTATTCTCTCCTGCCCGCGGCCGCTCCGGCCGGGTTACGTATCGTGATGAACCAGGCCGACGCGTCCATTCGGACAGCCCCTGCCCGGTGATAGGGCTTCAGCACTTCGACAACCTCGTGCCGCACCTTGGCGATGGCGTCCGCTCCGCTGTCCTTCAGCGCTTCGCCGATACCGAGCGCGCCCATGACGAAATCGGCGGCGCTTTCCGGATCGGCGCCCATGCCGCCCAGATGCTGCTCGCCGCGCCACAGGTCGATCTCGATGAAATCATATCCGGCCTCGCGCAACATGGCCTCGGTCGCCTCCGCATCGGCCAGGCGAAAGGGCCCCGGCCCGACCGGATCGCGCAAGGGCAATACAACGTGCCTACCGACGATTTCGCCGACGAACCCAATCCACGGATTCTCCACCGGCGGGCCCCAACAAGAGAAAGTGAAATGACCGCCCGGCTTCAGCCAACTGCGCATATTGGCAAACGCCGGCTGGGTGTCTTCGAAGAACATCACGCCAAAGCGGGAGAAGAGCCGGTCGAACGGCGCGGCATCGGGGCTCGCGGTTTGCGCGTCCCCCTGCACGAATGCAACGTTGGACAGACCGGACGCGGAACGCCGCTCTTCCGCCTTCACGAGCAAAGGTTTCGAGACATCGATCCCGATAACCCGCCCCTCCGCGCCGACGATCCTGGCGATATCGAAACTGTTCGGGCCGCAGCCGCAACCGATATCGGCTACCGTCTCGCCGCGCCGAATGGCCGCCTTGGTCAACAGCGCATCGCCCACCGGGGCGATCATCGATTCGAAAGCATCGATATTGGCAAGCCAGCGTTGACCGAGTTCACCGTCCCAGTCATCGACAGGCTGGTCGGTCATGCATGAGTCTCCGATTTGAGTGCCGGCTTGGATGGGCCAAAGCCGATCGCACGCAGCGGGGCGGAGCGCAGGACGATATCGTCCACCCGCACGAATTCGACACGATTCGGAAAATCGGCCCTGTCCAATGTCGCCACTAGCACCCACCACAGCGTTACTATGTTTCGCGTACAATAGGCGACAGGTAACAGATCGCAACGCCGATTTGCCGGACGGCGTCCGCATTTGCTCCTCGCAACAACCCGATATTGACATTTCGGCTGCCATTGTATGTAACACATACAAACAAAAGCCAAGGAAAATGGCCGAGTCGCCGGTGGCGGCATGAGAGGATACTGATCTGGGAAAATGGCCCGAAGCGCGCTTCCGGTGCGGCATGCATATGGCATGGCGGCAGGATGTCTGCGCGCCCATATTGCACGACGTGAAACATGCCGGACCCGCCGGTTGCGAGGGCCGGACGCTACACCAATAACCGCCGAGCCCCCGGAAAGAGGGAGCCGGCCCGATAAGGAGGGAATGCCGATGACCGGAAAGGTCGCGCTCTACCACTGGGAGCCGAATGCGAATTCCGGCAAGCCTATGCTGGCGCTCGCCGAAAAGGGCGTCGCCTATGAAAGCCATTACACCGATCTTCTGAGTTTCGATCAGCACAAACCGGACTATCTGAAGATGAACCCGAACGGCACGATCCCGGTCATGAAGCATGGAGACCGGGTGCTGACCGAATCCACCGCGATCATGGAATATGTCAACGAAGCGTTCGAGGGCGCGGCGCTGATGCCGGAAGATGTGCAAGATCGCTGGCGAATCCGCTGGTGGATGAAGTTCATGGACCAGTGGCTCGGCCCGTCCTTCTCGATGCTCGGCTGGAGCATGTTCGTCGGCCCTTCGGTTCGCCAGAAGGACCCCGCGGAACTCGACGCCGCGATCGAACGGATCCCCCTGCCCGAACGCCGCATTGCGTGGCGCAAGGCAATATCGGGCAATTTTTCCGAAGCGGAAATGGCCGAATCGAAGCGCCGCGTCGCGCTGGGCGTGGCGATGCTCGAGAAAGAACTCGGCCGGCATGAATATGTCGCCAGCGATCAGTATTCGCTCGCCGATATCAACTGGTTCAACTCGACCTATTCACTGCCGCTGGGGCAGCCCGATCTCGCAGGCAAGGACAAGACCCCCAACATCATGCGCTGGCTGAGACAGGTCTATCACCGCCCGGCTGTGCAGGAGACATGGACCAAGGGCCGCACCGATCTCGCCAGCAGATACCGGCTTGTTATGGAGGAGATCGACTGATGGGCACGATGACACTCTATCATGGCGAACCCAACGGCCCCTCGCTGACAGTACTCGCCGCGCTCTACGAAACCGGTCTCGACGCCGATCTCGTCGCGATCGACCTTTCCATCGGCGAACGGCACGGCAAGGCGCCGCTGGGTGTCGAAAGCGCGATGAGCATCGAGGGCGAAGGCCCGGTGCTGGAAGTGAATGGCGAGGCGATGGCGGATTCGGTGTTTCTCGCCCAGTATCTCGACGAGCGGGCGGGCGGCGCCGGGCTCCAGCCTAAAGAGCCCTTCGCCCATTGGGAGATGATGATGTGGTGCCGCTACATCATCGAGCGCGTCGCGCCGGCCGCCGCCTATCTCGGCAACCGGACGCATGGGACTGCAAGGTTGAAGACGCTGGACGACACGGCCTTCGAAGCGCTCACCGGCGCCATCGCCAGCGAGGATCTGAAGCAGCGCTGGATCGAGGTACGCTGCGGCGACTTCGACGAAGCCAAGGTTGCGGACTCGGCGACCAAGATATCCGAAGCCGTCGACAAGCTGGAGGCACGGCTGGCCGATGGCCGCGACTGGCTGATGGGCGATTTTTCCATCGCCGATCTTGAAAGCTATGCCTGGCTCGCCGGCATGGTTTCCGTCCTGTCGAGCGCTTTCAACGAGGCGGAGAATACCGCCGCCTGGATGGAGCGCGTGAAGACCCGTCCCTCGGTTGCCGCTGCGCTGGCGCGCGCCCGTTCCGACGATCCAACGTCTGCCTGGGCCCCCGGGCCCGAAATCAACCGCTGGGGCTAACCACATGCGATCCATCGACTATTTCGACCGCGGACATGACCGCGACCCGAACCGCACTTGTATTGTCGACACGGAAACCGGCGAAAGCTGGACGTTCGCCGAAGTGAAGGCGGAGACTGAAAGGGTCGCGGCGGCGATGCAGAAGGCAGGCTTCAAAAGCCAGGATCATGTCGGACTATACGGCCCCAATGGCGGCATGCTGCTGATCGTGTTGCTCGCCATCTGGCGGGTCAACGGCAAATGGATTCCGGTAAACACGCGCAACGCGATGGACGCCAATGTTGGCTACATCGACTATGTCCGCTGCCAGTGGATGTTTTACCATTCCAGCCTCGCGGACGGCGTCACCGAGTTGCGCAGCCGCTGCGACACGCTCGACACCTTTATCTGCATCGACAAGCCTTGCAGCACGAGCGCCGACGGCGACGATCCGTCGCTCGAACAGTTTACCGGCGGTGTCTCCGCGGCAGATTTCGCCGAGCCCGAGATCGACGCATTCGGCAATCTGGAAGATATCGTGCTGATCGCGCCGACCGGCGGGACCACGGGTCCGTCCAAGGGCGCGAACGTCACCAATCTCGGCTGGGGCACGATGATCGAAACCGCCTCGGACGCGATGGGCGGGCGGACCGACAATCCGGTGGCGCTGGTATCGGCCCCGATCACCCATGCCGCGGGGCCGATCGCGCTCGCGACTTTGTGCCTTGGCGCGACCCAGGTGATCCTTCCCGGCTTCGACGCTGAACGCGTGCTGCGCACGATCGAGGAGTATAAAGTCAGCCACATGTATCTGCCGCCGACGGCGATGTATCAGCTGCTCGCCTCGCCCGAGATCGACAGCCACGATTATTCAAGCCTGCGCATATTCATCCTCGTCGGCTCGCCCTGCAGCCCGGAAAAATTGCGCAACGCGGTCGACACGTTCGGCCCCTGCATGTGCCAGAGCTATGGCCAGGTCGAATGCCCGATGATCATTGCCTGGCTCCCGCCAGAGGATGTCGCGAAATTCGCGAAGGAAGCGCCTGAAAAGCTCGCCTCCTGCGGCAAGGTATCGCGCTCGATAAAGGTCGCGCTGCTCGATGATGACGGAAAGCAGGTGCCGCTCGGCGAAGCCGGCGAGATTTGCGCCCGCGGCGCGCTGGTGACGCACAGCTATTTCGAGATGCCCGAGGCAACGGCCGAAGCCCGCCAGTTCGGCTGGCATCATACCGGCGATGTCGGCAAGTTCGACGAAGAAGGCTATCTCTATATCGTCGACCGCAAGAAGGACATGATCGTATCGGGCGGGTTCAACGTCTTCACCGCCGAGGTCGAAGCGGCGATCACAGAGCTCGAAGCCGTCCGCGAGGCCGTGGTGTTCGGTATCCCGCACGAAAAATGGGGCGAACAGGTCCATGCCACCGTCGTCGCCGACGGGATCACCCAGGAAGAAATCATCGCCCATGCCAAGGCGCGGCTCGGCGGCGTCAAGGCGCCCAAGACGGTTGAGTTTGTCGACAGCATTCCGCGCACCGCGGCGGGCAAGATGGACAAGAAGGTTCTTCGCCGGAAATATTGGGGAGACAGCGACCGGCTGGTCAATTAGGCCGAGCGCAAAACGAGAATCGCGGAAAGAGGATCGCAATGAGGGCATTTGCCGGGATTTGCTTGGGATTGGCGCTGACCGCGTGTGCGAATAGCGGCAGCGATGATGGTGTCGACGCCGCCCGCCTGCTGGCGGCGGACGAGACGCCCGGCGAATGGCTATCGGTCGGCCGGACCTATGACGAGCAGCGCTACAGCCCGCTCGACACGATCAACCGCGAGAATGTCGGCGAACTCGGCCTCGCCTGGTTTGCCGATCTCGATACCGCGCGCGGCCAGGAAGCGACGCCGCTGATGATCGACGGCGTGCTTTATATCTCGACCGCTTGGTCAATGGTGAAGGCCTATGACGCGCGCACCGGCCAGCTGCTTTGGGCCTATGATCCCGAAGTGCCGCGCGAACGCGTCGTCATGGCCTGTTGCGATGCAGTCAATCGCGGCGTCGCGGCTTGGGGCGACAAGCTCTTCGTCGGCACGCTCGACGGGCGGCTGGTGGCGCTCGACCGGGCGACCGGCGAAGAAGCCTGGAGCGTTGTCACCGTCGATCAGGAACAATCCTATACGATCACCGGCGCGCCGCGGATCATCGACGGCCGTGTCATCATCGGCAATGGCGGCGCCGAATATGGCGTGCGCGGCTATGTCACCGCCTATGACGCCGACAATGGCGAGCAGCTCTGGCGCTTCTACACGGTGCCCGACAATCCCGCGAACGGCGACCAGCCCGATTATCTCCAGGCGGCCGCGGAAACCTGGCATGGCGCATGGTGGGAGCTCGGCGGCGGCGGCACCGTCTGGGATTCGATGGCGTACGATCCCGAACTCAACCTCCTTTATATCGGCGTCGGCAACGGTTCGCCCTGGAATCAGGCCTATCGTTCGCCCGCGCCCGAGGGCGAGGACGTCAACAACGACAATCTCTACCTTTCCTCGATCGTCGCGATCCGCCCGGATACGGGGGAATATGTCTGGCATTTCCAGGAAACGCCGGGCGAGACATGGGATTTCACGGCAACCCAGCACATGATCCTCGCCGATCTCGAAATCGAGGGCGAAACGCGGCACGTACTGATGCAGGCACCGAAAAACGGCTTTTTCTACGTCATCGACCGCGAGACCGGCGCCTTCATCTCGGCCAACAATTATGTGCCGATGAACTGGGCGACCGGCGTCGATCCCGAAACCGGACGGCCGATCGAAAACCCCGAAGCGCGCTACGACCAGACCGGCCTGCCCTTTCTCTCGATGCCCGGCGCGGGCGGCGCGCATAACTGGCACCCGATGGCGTACGACCCGAATAGCGGTCTCGTCTTCATTCCGGCGGCCGAAGCCGCCTTCCCCTATTTCCCGGAAGCCGACTGGCTGCCCGCAGTGCTGGGCTTCAATGTCGGCATCGACATGGCGGCGGGCGCGATGCCGGCCGACGCCAATGCCCGCGCGAGAGCAATGGCGGCGACGCGCGGCGCGCTGGTCGCCTGGGATCCAGTGGCGCAGGAAGAGCGCTGGCGCGTCCAGTATCAGGGGCCTTGGAACGGCGGCGTGCTGGCGACCGGCGGCGGCCTCGTCTTCCAGGGATCGGCCGCGGGCAATTTCGCGGCCTTCAGCACCGAGGACGGATCGGAGCTCTGGTCGATGCCGGTGCAGACCGGCGTGGTCGCAGCGCCGATGACCTATGAGATCGACGGCGAGCAATATGTTGCCGTGCTCGCTGGCTGGGGCGGCGTCTGGTCGATGGCGCCCGGCTTGCTCGCCAGCACTTCGGGCGTGCTGCCCAATATCAGCCGGCTCCTGGTCTTCAAGATCGGCGGCACCGCCGAACTGCCCGAAGCGGTCGATTATCCGCAACTGCCGCTCGATCCGCCGCCACAGCGCGGCACGCCCGAGCAGATCGCCGAAGGCAGCTACCTGTTCGGCCGTTATTGCGGCGCCTGTCATGGCGATGCCGCGATTGCCGGCACGATCGTTCCCGATCTTCGCCGCTCCGGCACGCTCGAAAATGCCGAAAGCTGGGCTTCGGTGGTGATGGACGGCGCGCTGGCATCGCGCGGCATGGTGTCGTTCAGCCCGGTGCTGACCGCCGAACAGGCGCAGGCGATCCGGCATTATGTAATCGCGCGGGCCCATCAGGACCGCGATCTTGATGCCGCCGGCAGTTGACGGATCGAGGATGACACGGCTCTTGCCGCTCTGTTATAGGGTATAACCAAGTTTTGACATGAATCACGGAGAGGAAAGTCCCATGAACGAGATGACGAACATCATGGCCCAGGCCGAATATTCGGCGGGCGCCAAAAAGGCGCTGGACCGCAAACCGCAGCTGTTCATCAACGGCGAATGGGTCGATTCCACGGGCGGCGAGATGATCACCGTTATCGATCCTTCCAACGGCAAGGAAATCTCCCGCTTTGTCGAAGCGACCGACGCCGATGTCGACAAGGCCGTCGCTGCCGCGCGGACCGCGTTCGACGATGGCCGCTGGACCGGCCTGCCACCGATCGCCCGCGAAACGATGATCCATGCGCTGGCCGACCAGATCGCCCAGCGCGCCGAACTGTTCGCCGAACTCGAAGCCATCGACAACGGCAAGCCGAGCACGGTGGCCGGCGCGCTCGACATTCCCGCCTCGGTCGGCATGCTCCATTATATGGCCGGCTGGGCGACCAAGATCGGCGGCGACTGCATCGATCCGATGGCTGCCCCTTCGGGCGCCTTCCACGCCTATGTCCGGCGTGAGCCGGTCGGCGTGGCCGCTCAGATCGTGCCGTGGAACTTCCCGCTGCTGATGGCTGTGCTCAAGGTCGCCCCGGCGCTGGCCGCGGGTTGCACCATCGTCCTCAAGCCCGCCGAACAGACCTCGCTCACCGCTCTGCTGCTCGCCGACATGATCAACGAGGCCGGTCTTCCGCCCGGCGTGCTCAACATCGTCACCGGCTACGGGCACACCGCCGGCGACCGTCTGGTCAAGCATCCCGATGTCGATAAGGTCGCCTTCACCGGCTCGACCGAAATCGGCAAGGTCATCAACAAGAACGCGACCGATACGCTCAAGCTCGTCACGCTTGAGCTCGGCGGTAAATCGCCGGTCATCGTGCTTCCCGATGTCGATGTTTCGGCCACGTCCGGCGGCGCCGCCGACGCGATCTTCTTCAACTCGGGACAGGTCTGTATCGCGGGTTCGCGCATCTATGCGCACAAGGACATTTTCGACAAGCTGGTCGAGGGCGTGTCCGAAGCCGCGCAAGGTTGGAAAGTCGGCCCCTCGCTTTCGCCCGAAACCCGCATGGGGCCGCTCGTTTCCGACGAGCAGCATAAGCGCGTGATGGACTATATCGATCAGGGCAAGAAGGCCGGCGCATCGGTCGTCACCGGCGGCGAGGCTCTTGGTCCGGACGGCTATTATGTCAGCCCGACGGTGATGGTCGATGTCGATCCCGACATGTCGGTCGTCCGCGAGGAAATCTTCGGACCGGTTGTCGTCGCCCAGCGCTTCGACGATCTCGACGAGGTTGCCCGCCAGGCGAACGACACGTCCTACGGCCTCGCCGCGTCGGTCTGGACCCGCGACCTTTCGGCCATGCACCATATGTGCGCCAAGCTGAAAGCCGGGACGGTCTGGGGCAATTGCCACGGGGTGATCGATCCGGCCCTGCCCTTCGGCGGCTTCAAGGAGTCGGGTCTCGGCCGCGAACAGGGCCGTGAAGGTGTGGAAGCCTATACCGAGCAGAAATCGGTCATCATCGCGCTCTGATAGTAGACGCTACTGCCCCGGCCACCGTGCCGGGGCTTTTTTCTGGAAGACCCATGGATATTTCCAAGCTCAAGGCGATCGACGTTCACGTCCACGCCGAAGTTTCCTGCCACGATCCGGAAGATCCGGTGATGGGCGAATTCTTCGACGCGGCATCGGCTTATTTCAAGGCACCGCGCGAGCGACCGAAAATGCCCGAGATCATCGAACTTTACCGCGAAGAAAAGATCGCCTTCTGCATGTTCACCGTCGATGCCGAGACCGGCATGGGCGCAAAACGGGTTTCCAATTACGAGATCGCCGAACTGGCCGCCGACAATCTGGACATCATGATCCCCTTCGCCTCGATCGACCCGCACAAGGGCAAATATGGCGCGCGCGAGGCCCGCGATCTGGTCGAAAATTTCGGCGTGAAAGGCTTCAAGTTCCACGGCATCGCGCAGAACGCGCACCCGGCGGACCGCATGGCCTATCCGATCTACGAGGTGATCAACGAATATAAACTCCCGGCCATCTTCCACACCGGCCATTCGGGCATGGGAACGGGGATGCGCGGCGGCGGCGGCATGCGCCTGAAATATGGCCGGCCGATGCTGATCGACGATGTCGCGGTGGACTTTCCCGACATGAAGATCATCCTCGCCCATCCCAGCTGGCCCTGGGTCGACGAGAGCCTGTCGATGGCGCTCCACAAGGACAATGTCTTCATCGACCTGTCCGGCTGGAGCCCCAAATATTTCCAGCCGCAGATCATCCAGTACGCCAACACCCAGCTGAAGCATAAAATGATGTTCGGCAGCGATTTCCCGCTCATCCATCCGATGAAATGGCTGAAGGCCGCGCAGGACGTCGGCTTCAAGGAAGAGGTGTTGCCGCTGATCATGAAGGACAACGCAGCCCGCGTTCTGGGCCTCGCATGAGCGATCCTTCCCGGTTCGAGGGCAAGCATATCGCGGTCACCGGCGCGTCCAGCGGTATCGGACTGGCCACCGCGCAAATGCTCGCCAGCCGCGGCGCGCGGGTTTCGATGTTCGCGCGGCGCAAGAACGTGCTGGACGAAGAAATCGGCGGGATCGGCGATAACGCTGCGGGCTTTGCCGCCGATGTCGGCAACAAGGAACAGCTCGAAAGCGCGCTCGACCATGCCGCTGCGCATTTCGGACCCATCGAAGCGCTGTTCGCCAATGCCGGGCTGACTGGCGGCTTCACGCCGGCGGTCGACTTTCCGGCCGATGTTTTCGAAGAGACGATCAGGGTCAATCTGATCAGCGTCTTCTGGGCGATCCAGAAGATACTGCCGCCGATGATCGCAGCGAAGAAGGGCGCGATCCTCGTCACTGGCAGCATGGGCAGCAAACGCGGCATGGCGATGAATCCTGCCTATGTCGCTTCTAAGCATGGTGTGCTGGGGCTGACCCGGGCGATCGCGGTGGAGATGGCACCGCACAATATCCGCGCCAATTGCATCATCCCCGGATTCATCCGCACCGAAGCGCTCGACCGCATTCCACCCGAACAAAAGGGCAAGATCGAAGCACGCGTACCGCAACGAAGAATGGGCTCGCCGGAAGAATTGGCCGAGGTCGCGGCGTTTCTGCTGTCGGACGCGGCGAGCCACGTTACCGGGCAGGACTGGGCCGTCGATGGCGGCGTGCTCGAATCCCTCGAAGTCTGAAGCCGATACGGGAGAGGAACCATGGCAACGACAGCCCAGAAGGCACGAACGCTCGAAGCGGACGTCAATTATGTCGCGGCGATGGATTCCATGCCCTATTTCTACGCCAAAGATCACGAGCGCGATAATCTGGACCTCGAAACCCATCGCGTGTCGATCGCCGATATGCGCGATGCCGAAGACCGGCCGCAGATCGAACGCGACGGCTTCGAGCTCGTCGATCATGAAAGCGCCGTCGGCGATTTCAACGACCCCGAGGAAGTGGCCGAAACCTACACCGCCGAGATCGAAAAGCTGATCCGCGAGAAAATGGGCGCCGACCATGTGGTCGCCACCCGGGGCGGCGTGCTGCGCTTTTCGCAGAAAACGCCGCGCCCCGACCTCGTCAATTCGCTGCCCGCGGGCTTTGCGCATATCGACTATTCGCGTGCCAGCTTCGACCGGTTCGCCGTCCAGCATCTCGCCGATCATCCCGAAAAGGACGCGCTGCTCGCCGGCCGCTACGCCGCTTACAATATCTGGCGCGTTCTCTCCCCGCCGCCGCAGGACATGCCGCTGACGGTCTGCGCCGCGCCGTCGATGGCCGATAGCGACCGGCTGGAGGGCGAAGCACGGATCGACGGGCCGGGGATGACCGAGGCCGACGAAATCCGTTTCGGCTCCTCGCTGATCAAGGCGAGCCCCGAACATCGCTGGTACTGGTTCAGCAACATGACTCCAGGCGAGGCCCTGCTCTTCAAGGCGTTCGACAGCGATCTCAATCGCGTACAGGGCTGCCCGCACACGGCCTTCGTAAATCCCGATCCCGACGCCAATCCGCGCGCTTCCATCGAGACGCGCGCCTATGCCTATTGGAAAGCCCCATAATGACCCTGAAATATTACCACGCCGAACCGCTGGCGAATTCCTTGAAATCGATGATTCCGCTCAAGGAAAAGGGGCTGGAATATGAATCGATCTATGTCGATCTCCACAAGTTCGAGCAGCATTCGGACTGGTTCGTGGCGATCAATCCCGAGGGACAGGTGCCGGTGCTCGATCATGACGGGACGATCATCACCCACACCACGGTGATCAACGAATATCTGGAAGACGCTTTCCCCGACGACCAGCCGGAATCGGGCCCGCTGCGCCCGCGCGATCCGCTCGGCGCGGCGCGAATGCGCTACTGGAACAAGTTCGTCGACGAGCAGGTGATGAACTTCGTCTCGATGCACGGCTGGCACCGGCTGATCCGGGTCGTCACGCAATCGATTGAGGACGACAAGTTCGAGGAGCTGATGAGCCACATCCCGCTGCCCGACCAGCAGAAGAAATGGCGGACGGCGCGATCCGGCTTTTCCGAAGCCGATCTTGCCAACGCGACAGACAAGATCGTCTACGCGCTCGACAAGATCGAAGCGCATCTGGGCGACAATGCCTATCTGGCCGGCGACGCCTATACGCTCGCGGACATCAATTTCTATTCGCATTGCGGGGTGATGGTGAACCGCATGTTCCCGGATCTCGGCGTAGACGAAAAATATCCGAATCTCGTGCGCTGGCGCGAGAGCGTTTCCGACCGCCCGGCGGTGCATGAGGCGCTCAATGCCGAAGACCGCACAAAACCGGGGTTGCGCACCTGGAGCGGAGACGGCAGGGAATAATTGTAAGTAATTACGCATATTTTGCCGCGCGGCCGGTTCGCCGATTCGTGCGGCCAGCCAAACCCTGCCGCGTGAAACCGGCCACGGTTTCCGGCATCGGTCCATGGAGAAGAGAGACATGACTGCGCAGATCATCGATGGGCGTGCGCTGGCCCGCAAAGTTCTGGAAGATGTCGGCAGAGGCGCCGAACGGCTGGAACGCAGGCCCGGCCTCGCCGTCATCATCGCCGGCGACGATCCGGCGAGCCATGTCTATGTGCGCAACAAGATCCGCCGCGCGGAAGAGCTCGGCTTCCTCACCGAAACCATCCGGCTGCCCGACGATGTCGAGGAGGCGCGGGTGCTGGAGGAGGTCATGGCGCTCAATAGCCGCGACGAGATCGACGGCATTCTCGTCCAGCTGCCGCTGCCCGACCATGTAAACACGCTGCGCGTGATGGCCGCCGTCGACCCGGCCAAGGATGTCGACGGCCTGCACGCGATCAATGCCGGCCGGCTGAGCCAGGGTTTTGGTGCTGGCCTCATCCCCTGCACGCCGCTCGGCTGCATGAAGCTGATCCAGTCGATGATCCCCGACCTGACCGGCTCGCACGCCGTGGTGATCGGCGCGTCGAACATCGTCGGCAAACCGATGGCGGCGTTGCTGCTGGAGGCCAAGGCGACCGTCACCCAGACGCACATCCACACCCGCGACACGCGTTTCATCACGCGCGGCGCGGACATCCTGATCAGCGCGGTCGGCAAGCCCGGCCTCGTCCATGGCGACTGGATCAAGCCGCGCGCCATCGTCATCGATGTCGGCACGACCCGCGTTCCCAAGGACGATGGCGGCCACCGTATCGTCGGCGATGTCGTGTTCGAGGAAGCGCTCGATGTCGCGGGCGCGATCACGCCGGTGCCCGGCGGCGTCGGCCCCATGACCATCGCCTGCCTGATGGAAAACACGCTTACCGCCGCACTCGTCCGGCAGGGGGAGACCGTCGCCGCATGAGCAGCTTCGTCCTGATCCACGGCGCATGGCATGGCGGCTGGTGCTATGACCAGCTGCGCCCGCTGCTCGAAGCCGATGGCCATGCGGTGATCGCGCCGGACCTTCCCGGCATGGGCGGCACCGACGAGGAACTGGCGGCCGTTACCCTGCAGGGCTGGGCCGAGTTCGTCGCGGACCTGTGCCGCACCGCGCCGCAAAAGCCCGTCATTCTTGTCGGTCACAGCCGCGCAGGCGTCGTCATTGGCCCGGCGGCCGAGATCGCACCGGACGCCATCGATGCGCTCGTCTATCTCTGCGCGATGCTCGTGCCCCGCGGCCTGTCCCGCGCGGAATTTCGCGAGCAGCAGGTCAGCAACCCGGATTTCATGGCGATCCGCTTGCCCCATCCTTCGGGCAAGGCAACGGTGATCGACAAGCCGAACGCGATCCCCGTTTTCGCCCAGCTCTCACCGCGCGATCTGGCCGAAGCGGCGGTCGAGAGACTTGTCGCCGAGCCCAACGCGCCGACCGAAACGAAGCAGGAGCTTAGCGACGAACGCTTCGGTTCGGTGCCGCGCCACTATATCGAATGCGTCCATGATCGCACGATCCCGATCGAAGACCAGCGCACAATGCGCGGCTTGACGCCCTGCAAGACGGTGACGACGCTGGAGGCCGACCACAGCCCCTTCCTCTCGACGCCGAAAGAACTCGCGGCCGCGCTCCTCGCGATCGCCGCCAATCCCGAAGGCTAGGCCCTAGAGTCTGTCCGACATTGACTGAATCGATTAGGGATTTCCAATTGCGTTGATTTGTGATTCAAGCTGCTGGCTGGTGAAGGAGGCCAGCAGCTATGGCCAAGCCTTATTCTGGTGATTTGCGGGA